>Ga0256405_10010825_pt1 | contig 11869 bp, 15 predicted proteins | sample RumenRJG_02DNA_FD_189096 | JGI IMG/M metagenome (GOLD analysis project Ga0256405, IMG submission 189096) | Bovine rumen microbial communities from Lethbridge, Alberta, Canada - RJG_02 | ecosystem: Host-associated > Mammals > Digestive system > Stomach > Rumen | place: Canada: Alberta...
TGTAGTACATAGGCATCTCCTTATTAGTGTAACCGTTACACTAATTATACTACAATTTGTTGTCGATTGCAAGCAAAAAAGTCAGTATTTATGCGGGTTTGCGAGCTTTTTTGTGGTTTGAAAGTCGACTAGTGTAACCCGCGAGGGAAGTTCACAAAAAACCTGCATCATTGCAAGCAAAAATGCAGGTTTTTTCAGTATTTTCAATGGTTTAGAGGCTTTAAATCTAGCTTGGTTTTCATTTAGTTGCACTCAAGAGTGGAAGTTCACATGCTTACAAAGGCCGGATTTTCAATGCTTTTTTGATGTAAATGATATCAGTTCTGCCTCGATGGGATCTTTTTTTGGAAGTTCACAACCTTGTATAATAATACCTGTTAAATCTTTTTTCTTATCTTCCATAAGATCAATACCATATCATGACAAAATCATAAATCATTTTTCAGTTCTCGTGTAACTCTATCAATTACATGCTCTGTGTTTTCCTCTATGGCACAAGCGACCCCTTCAGCCATAAGATACATCAACTGCAAAACATAGTCATCCTCAACATAATACTTTAGATCTGGATTTGAATTCATGGTCTCAAGAATAATCCGTTTTAATTGTTCCTGCCTTAAACCATATTTATTCATTAAAGGTTAGCCCTCGTACTTATAAAGAACCAATTGTATAAGATGACTCAATATGTCAATTGCTTTATCCTGTTCTTCAAGCAATGCTTTGTATGTATCACGGCATTTAACAATAATCCTGTCATTCTCAGCAGCTTCATACATTTCACTACTAATCTTCATCTGCTTGTCATGAGACAATTTTTGCTTGCCTGCTATAAACAACTCGGAATCCTGACAAAGATTATAGTTCTTGTCATTTTTCAAAACAGCTGTATCAATCACATTCTCGATGTTACGAATACTGGTCCCCGTTCCATTCTTGGAGAGAATTTCATTAAACACAGTATTCATCTGCAGACCGGCCTCTCCCCTGGCTGTCATGTATGCATCAATTGCAGCATACATCTTTTCCATTTGATCCTTTAGTATTACAGGAGTTTCCAAATATCTTGTATCGCCCTTGATTCTTATCCAAGCAGCATATTGCGGATGTGGAGTAATCGTCTGAGGACCAACTTTGAATTCTATATATAAAGGATAAGGATTTTGAGCGAGCACATTTTCCTTCATGTTAACAAGTTCATCATATAACGGCTTATAAATTGTGTTCTTTCTCTTTATATCATATGTAGCTCGCTACTGAGATCGATTCATATAAATGGAACCAAGCAAAGAGAAAACACCGCCAACAACAGCACCTAATAAGGTTCCTATAACTCCTATTGAAGTAGCGTCTAATGAAATATTCACACCAAATCGGTGCCACACATAAACAACCGTTATAAGAACAGCAGCAACGGCCGCGATTCGAAACCCTCTTGTAAACCATTTATGCTTTGCAAAGAAGCATTTAATATTAAGACGTTTCATTCTATGCTTAAAAACTCGTTACACCGGATTCTTGACCTGTGTATCATATTCCTGATCATCATTATGATCTTTTGCTTGTCTACCAAACCAATCACTCTTTCTGGTCCTCCTTATAGTGTGATCACTAACTATAAGGATAACTCTTTTCGCTGTTGAGTGACTGAATTTTCAATGAGCCATCTGACTTAATTTTAGTTTACCATATACACATACGTCATGCCACGACTAGAATCCAGGAAAGGAATCAATGAGCTTAAAAGATTTAAAGTTCTTAGACAGAGCATTTGATGTATCTGTTTAAGAACAATATTTTAGCCATATTTGTTACAAAAATGCTTGACCACAACATATCTCAATCCTCTTCTTTAACGTCCAGTTATTCTTTGATCCAGTCCCCCATCAGCAATGTGAGACCGTCTGCTGTCATACCCATATCAGTCTCCAACCCATGAGAATCAACATCAAAATACTGCTTTATTACTGTATGAAGCGCCATACCAATATCAAACTGCAGCGACCTCCGCTTCCTTAGATCCAATGCCAGGAACTGCTCCTTTGAGATATTATTGATTAGCAGCGTGTTCAACAAATACTCAGCATAATCGATATTTTCTGTCTCATGTTTGGAATATGGAAATCTGTCAGTCTTGGTCCATAGATAATGAGTCAATTCCGGACTCTTTAACGAGTCCTTCATTTCCTCAAATCTGCGGTCATATTCTCCAGATAAATAAGTTGGATCCACATCAAGGAAACGACCAATACGATCCAGGAGATCAGGCTGCATCTCTCCTGACGTTAGACATCTCTGTATCGTTTTGCCGCTTCTATCTATTTCCGGCACTTCCCCAAGTCTTTCAACCGTATATCCTTTTTCTCTTATTATTCTCAAAAAGCAATCCCTGCTTATTTGAACCTTTTCTGTTTTTTTGTTCGCCATTCTCTTGCTCCGGACATTATTGAGCATTATTGTCAGTTGTAACAGACATTATTATCTGGTAGTATGATAGCAGAAACAACAGCAGATATCAAGTCCCTCTATCTGCTGAAACCTATAACTTACAGAAAGAAGAGGTATTAATCCATGACAAACATCGATAGCATTGAAAACCAGATACCCGTCAACCTTACAGAATCCAGCATCAGAATCGTGACTGATCGGCTGAAGGAAGCAACTGATAGCCTCTATCATACTTCCAAAGAAAAATATGATCTTAAGGCAAGGCTTATAGAAGAAGCAGACGATATGACCACAAAGGAAAAAATTGACGCTCTGGATCAAAATTATGACCGTCATAATCAGGAAGTATGGCAAGGTATTGTTATTTTCGGTGTGCTCAGTCTCTCCATCATAGGAATCGCTGCCGGACCTTCTATCGTCAAGAATATCCGTCGGCTTGTTGCATAAAAACGATGCCCACAGGGTCAAGAAGTAAGCGTATTAAAGAGATGGGCTAATCCCATTCTGAGCTGGTTTTTGAGTATAAAAAGTCCCTCACGAGTCTGATTCCATTAGATGGTGGAGTCATTCGTGAGGGACTTTTAAGTTTCTCATTTTGATCAGGTTATGCAGAGGCCTTCCTTGTTTGAATACGTTTCATTCGTTTTCGATGGTAACGCGCCGCCTCTTCCTGTGTGATTTCTGTATATACGATTTTTCCTTTTCTGACATGTGGCATTTTCACTGTGTCATCCAGCTTGAAGTTTCGCTGATCTTCAAGATACTTTTTCTCATATGCTTTGTATTCGTCAGACCACGGCATCATTTTCGACAGAAAGGCCCAGTTCGTATCCCATGCTTTTTCCTTCTCATCATCAGACATGTCTTCCGTGATGCTAACTTCCCGATTAATAAGACCGCCTTTATCATCAACGTATTTCGGCATTTCACTCAGAAGATAGTTCAGATAGATATCCGGTATGGCCTTGTTCTCCTGTGCTGTCCGTATCAGCGAGTAGCAGATGGCATTTGCCTCAGCTCCATAGGCACTGGTTGAGAACAGAAAACTTGAGCGAGCTCTGCTGATGACGCGAAGTGACCTTTCACAGAACCCGTTGTCTAAAGGTACCATCGGATCTGACAGGAATACTTTGAAATGCGGTTCATGGTTCAGGGCATAGTTCACCGCAGTAACAAGGTAGCTGCTGTAGGTTGGATCCTTCACATCGACCCCGTGCAGGATATCAAACAGCTCATCAACCAGAGGCTTGATCTTTTCCTGCCGCTGTTTAAGCCTTTCTTCAGGTGAAAGCTTTTTCAGTGGATTGTCAGCCCGGTAGATCTCTCCGATCAGCCGGATGATCCTGCCTTCGATGGTATTTTCCAGCTGCTCCACCGTCAGCCCTTTGTTGTCAAGGACCAGAAATGCTTTTACAAACCTCCTTCTCAGGTGCATGAAACAGTTTGCAATTGTTACCTTGCCCTGCAGTTCCTTCTCGAAAGTATAGTAGGCAACAAATGCATCATCTTCAAGTACGCCATCATAATCACGCCCATAGAAATGCAGGAGATGATCTGTTGCTCTGCCTCTTTCAAAAGTAAAAAGAATCATCCTTGGATCTGTGCTCAGTTCGGAACTCGTATGAACCCAGAAATAGTTCTTTGAACCGGTTCCATGACAGTACTGAGTTACGATCCATGGCGTTTCGTCACTTTGGCTGCAGCCCTGTTTCAGAAGAGCTTTCTGCATGTACAGAACCGGCTGAGCCAGGTATGTATGTGAGGTTCTGTTGATCCATCTGGTGATCCAGCTGCGGGAAAGTCCCAGACTTCTTGACAGTAAATACTTTTCAGTGGAGTATGTTGCCACACTGTTTTCGAATTTCTTATCGATAAGATGTGCCAGAAGTGAGCCTGATGCCATTGACCCCGGTATAAGTTTTCCTGATTCTCCGGGATGATCACCGGCCCTGTCATAATACTTTTCTTTTGATAGATCGTTCGGCGTAATAACCGGATAAAAAGTGGTATCGACATACAGGCGGGCAGGAATGAGCGCCAGCGTATCACTTGGAACCCAGTCTGATATGTGCCATTTGCCTTCGCCAAACATCCTGTTGTATTTTTGATCATCAAGGTAAAAATGAGAATAGTGCTCGAGACTGTCTGTCCAGTCATTGGAGCCGGCCGACCGTCCGCTGTGTGCTTTCTTTTCTTTGCCGGAAGCAGTATGCTCTGCAAAGGACCTGATATGACTGCCCGTATGCGATCTCGAATGATCTCCGGACGCAGATGAAGCAGCTGTTTCATACGGCTGAACATCAGGATCTGCATCTTCGTCTACAGGATCCTGTGGAGCTCCCACACATATGCTTATGGAGTCCCTGTCATCTGTGTCAGCGCTGCTGTCACTGTCTGATGTTTCATCATTCTGTCCGGATCCCTGTTCTTTCATATATTTTTTTGCTGCTTTGAGCAGGATCTGCCCGAGTCTGCCCGTCTTTTCTGAGGAAGTGCCGAAGAGCATGTTTTGAGCCAGCCGAAACTGCTGGTACACGACAGTATAGTCCTTTTTAAGAGACTTGTAGTCTTTCTTAAGCTCTGAATACTTTTTCTTCAGGCGTGTTACATTGTCATGTTCAGCAAGATCAGCTTTTACTCTTTCAGATGCGGCATTATTCATTTCGATGCATTTGTTGATGACAATGACAAGGCTCTGTATGAGTTCGCTTTTTTTCATGCTGCCAGCTTCGGCCAGCATCTTCCTCAGCTCTTCGTTCGTCATTACTGTTTATCCTTTGCAATGGCGAGCAGATCAGAGCAGTATTCGGTTACTTTGCTGCTGAGTTCGTTATTTCTGCGCTGAAGTTCCTCGTTGATCACCGTAAGCTGATCGATCTTCAGTTTAAGCTCACGGAACTTTACATCTGTAGCTTTCTGGTATTCTTCAAAAGCTGCTTTTTCTTCCTCGTATCTGTTCCTGGTCTTTTCTTCCACAGCAGCCTGTGTTTTATTTACAGATCCCGATTCTTCATCAGACGAAGAGACTGTTACAGAGGTCTCATTCAGAGACCTGTCATCTGCAGATTTTGTGTGTTTTCTTCCATGATAGCCACCACGGCCGGCGTTTGGAATTATCTCATTTGTCTCAGGATCCAGCTTTCCGATCATGTGGCGTTTTCTTACATACTTATGGGCCTTCTCGTCCCATACATCCTCGTTGGCATAGACATACGTAATGCCAAGGTCTTTCCGCGTGAAATACGTGTAAGGTTGTTTCTTTCTAGGCATAGCGGTATCCTCCTGAGATAAAGTATAACATATGTCCTCTTTATTATCTATTATACTTTTTATTTAGATGAATGTCAAGCATTACATCTAAATGATAGTTAGATAATTGATTTTCATTTATACTTTATCCCAGACCCGCTTCAATTGGATGTTTCCGGAGGCTTTTTCACCTTTGGATACCGTTCTGTAATCGTGCCTGTTAGAGAGATGCCGGACATCAGCATCTGATACTGCTCAGACGGAAGTGCCATTGCCTCAGCCTTTGACTTTGGCCATCGGAAATGGTTGCCTTCCGAAAGCCTGAGTTTATAGATTCCGATGCCGATCCCTTCAAAACAGATGCCCTTGATAGTTCTTGTGCCTTTTCCGTGAAAGAGATACAGGCATCCTTTATTCTCATAGAGATTCAGCCTGTACTCATAGATCAGACTTGCTGCAAGAGTATCTATACCACGGCGCATGTCGATCGGCTCCAGGCATAGATATATTTTTTTGAAACCGACACCGTCTTTAAGCATTGCGCACCGCCTGCAGAACAGTAGCAAGCGTATCTGCATCAATGCCACTGTTTACATAGATTTTTATGTTGTTCACCTGGAGCATAACAGATGGAATGCCTGTCGGAGAACCATTATTGTTTACATCTGAGCCGCTGTCTGGCAGATTTGATTCTTTTACTATTGATGTGACATCGACAAAGGCTTCAGACTGTGATCTGACTTCGGCTGAACTTTCCAGATCATCCGGATTGAGCATACCCTCATTCCTGAATCGTCCACGCCATCTTATAAACATGTAGTAATTGATGTTGTTCTGTTTACACCAGCTTGTTGCAGAGATATAAGTTGAACGCTCTGCTTCAACGTATGATCTGATAATAGCGAGCCACTTCTTGGTCACTTTTGAGGACTTTATATCCTTAGGCAGCATAAAAAACACCTCCCTGCAGACTTCTGTTTTCTAAACAAAGTTTACAGGAAGGCGCTCATAATAAATAGCCCAGCTCTATAATACGCTTACGTCAAGAATGATTCTGTGGGCACATATAAAAATCGGGATGCCCTCAGACACCCCGACGCTTCATTACTTCCTAAATTTCCACCGTATCTCAATCTTCTGTCCCGGCCAGACAATAACCTTATCTACGAAAGCTTCAGTCAGTTCCCTCGTAAGATGGTCAGCCTTTATTTCACCCATGCTGACAGATAATCCGTCGGGCATGGCATCCGCCTCTATTTAGACTCTATCTTGGATACGAACCCTATCTGTATGAGGGGCGTAAAAAGCCCGTAACTGCGCAGGTTCTGCGGTACTTCTGGTGTTGATTTATAATTAAAAACTGACCCATGTTTAACGTTTAAAACTGACCTGTTGTGGTCAAGCATTTTTGTAACAAATATGCTTGACCACAACATCACCACACTAATTCAAAATGTCCTTGACAAGGGGTACAGTTTAAAAGACCAGCATTGCTTTTTTCATCTACGACATCACTCCTGCTTAGTATCTACCTCAATCTCAGCGCAACCGGCTTCATCATATTTTCGTACACCAGTCTTGATGTAATCAAGCTCATCAGGTTCTCTCTCGGCCATAACACTTTCAAGGGTTCTAAAATTTGTAAATGTGGGCTTAACAAGTTTCCCTTCTAGTTTCACCTTCTTGTCGACCACATAAAAATACTCAAGGCCAATTCCTTTAATATATTGACTACTATATAAAGAAATAAACGACAAATCATATCTACCTAATTCATCATAGTGCCACTCTATTTTGGCGATATCTTCCATGGCAACAGGATCTTCTGTATGCTTTATCTTCCAACAATCATAATCGCAACCGTCAAAATCCTTAGCCTCCTCATCAGTTGGCTCAGGTTCTTCATCCAATTCTTTGTCTTTAGATACCATTAAAATGATGTTGTAGCTAATACCATCCACAAGATTACCACTAACATATTGTCCTTTTTCTATGACATTACCATCTCTATCGTGAACTTCATGATACCCGTCAACATAGATATCCTCTTCTTCGAACCACTGATCATCGTTGTCGAGAGCATCAAAATGGTTTTCGGACCACTGATCATCGTTGTCGAGAGCATCAAAATGGTTTTTAGAATTATTCGATTCTCTTTTCTCGCAATACTGATGGTATTTTGCTTTCAGCTTTGTCATCTCATCGGTAATCACAGCATGCTTAGCAGCGGGAACTCCCAAACTTTCCTGCACTATATCATAGACATAGGCTATATCATCATCCGAACTCAATCTACGCAACTTATAATCTTCGTTTAGGAATCCGATCATATCTGTGGGATTAATTTCGGGCAATGCAATTGGTATTACTGGAATATCCTTAAGATACCAAAGAATACCCGCCTCATTCAGACAATAAGCACTCTTATAGTAATCGTCTGACAGTATGACGATATTCACAGCGGAACTCTCAATCCATGCTCGAACTTCCGTTGAAATCTTCTGCATAACATCATTTCCCGGCAGAGATGAACACTTAATACAATCCCGAGGAATACCTGTTGTTACTAAGAAATCCAAGAGCATGTCCGCTATTTCTTTGTCTGTTGTTCTGTGCGAGATGAAAACTGTTTGATTCTTCATTACGCCAAGCCTTTCTTAAACAATAGCTTATGTAGCTCGCTATTTGTCAAGGTAGTTGTCAGTAAAAACTGGAGATTGTGCACTGGCCAGGTACTTTCCATCTCCAGGGGTGGGTCAGTTTTAATGTAAGCGGTGCATAAAACGTGTGAAAGGGTAAAAAGGGTATGCTGTCGATACCCTTTTTACCCTTGGCTTTTTTTCACGACTTTTATCCAGAACCCCATATCTGGAGTCCTGGTATTGCTGATCAGACTGCTAATGGCAGTTTTTCTTTGTCTGGCGGTCTGTCCGGTGGTAGATCTTTTGGCAGACGATCTTTTTTTCTTGGAGTGCGTGGCTTCTCTGGCTTTCTGAAAAAATCTTCCATGAGCACCATCGCTTCCTTCTTTTTGTCTGCCTCATATTCACTGAATTCATCAGACCACGGCATCATTGTATCAAGAAACTCACTGCTGTGTTCTTCATTCTTATGTGCTGACATTTTTTCAAGAAGATACTGGAGATACATCCTTGCATCTACGCCGTTCAGTCTGGCTGTCTCGACCATGGTATAAATGATGGCCGATGCCTCGGCTCCGTCAACCGTGTCATAGAAAAGCCAGTTGCGGCGTCCGGTGCAGTAGCCTTTCAGACTTCGCTCTGTATTTCCGTCATCAATGGGGATGTTTCCGTCCTCAAGATATCTGAGAAGATGTTCCTTCTGATTAAGTGCGTATGTTATGGCCTTCTGAAGCCTGTAACTGTAGGTGTTATCATCTTTGTCAAGAGCCTCAATGTAATCAAAGAGCTCATCCATAAGAGGCTTTTCTTTTTCAATGCGGACAGCCAGACGGTCTTCTGCCGTCATGTCCTTCAGGGTATTTTCAACTGAATAAACCTCTGCGATCTTCATCAGAACCTTCATCTCAGGTAATTCCTGTATCTCATCATCAGTCATTGATGACACATCGTTCATGAAGAATGCTATGGCAAAGTAACGGCGGCAGTGCATCAGGCAGCCTGACACAGTTATGTTTCCGCCGCTCTCTGATTCGAGCACCTGATATGAAATATAGGCATCGCATGTGATATACCCGATGAAATCCTGATAGAAGTGCCTGAGATGGTCTGTGCCCCTTGTCAGTTCAAAGCAGAACACTACTGCCGGATGCCCTGTATAGTGCTCGCTTGTGATGTGGACCCACATATAGCTTTTCGAGCCGGGCTTTCTGCCGTCATTTATGACTTCGGCAGTTGTCTCATCGCACTGGTTGTACTCCGTGTTCACGATGTAGGAAATGAGATGGTTGTATACAGGCATCAGACCGAGAGCCAGAGCATTGACATTGCGTATGATAGTCTGCTTTGATATACTGAGCCCGAGTCTGCGATATTCGTCTGCCTGTCTGTTGTATGGAAGAGCAAGTCCCTGTTTGTTGTACATTAATTCAGCGACAAGCGATGCTGACAGATGGCTTCCGGCAAGAAATGGCTCATAATCGTCAGGACGGACAAGGACATGCTCCAGACCCACCGAGAGAACAGGCGTCATTATCCTTTTGATATAATACTGTACCGGCATGCGCTCGATCGTGTCATGATCGTCCCAGGAATAGAAGCTCCAGTTTCCCTTTCCGAAGAGTCTGTCATAGACATCAGGATGGAACTCATATTTTTCTTTTACCGGAAGCTTTGACTCATCAAGTTTTCTGCGACCGCCATGTCTGCGGCTCCTGGCCTTTGTCCCGGCAGTCTTTGGCATGCCGTATTTAAGAAGCGGACGGCCATTCCCGGAAGATGCCTCTTCATGATCTGCATCCTGGGAAGGCGCCTCCTCGTCAAGCGGATCAGGCTCAGTATGTCCGGCTGACTGTGTCATGCTGCCCAGGGTCTCAGTCTTTCTTCCAAAGCGGTTCCTGTTGAGCTCTGTATATTTTGCCCGTTCTTTCTCAAGCTCAGCCTTCAGAACAGCGTTTTCAGCACAGAGCCTTTCACACATGTCCTTCATCTCTGCATACTGCTTATGTGAATCTACGGCGATCCTGTCATTCGCCTCGCTTCGAAGACGCAGCTCGTTGTATTTTACATAATACTCCATTGCTACAGTGATGAGACTGCCACGATCCATTGTATAAAGTTTGTCCCTGAATGCTTCCTGATCCGCTCTCATAGTAGGAATGCACCTTTCAGGAATAACTCTTCATTATTTCAGAGAGCTTTTTCAGGATATCGTCCTTTTCACGGAGCAGATCCCTGTTCTCTTTCCTGAGACGTTTTATTTCTTCATTCTTTTCGGCAATGAGTTCTTCGATATCGGATGATGAAGTATCCGATGAAGCCGTCTCATCTTTCTGAACCGTCTGTTTTTTAGGGCCTCTTTTTCCTGTAGGCACGACCTCTCCGGTCACAGGATCTATCTTTCCTATAAGATGGCGGTGTGAGCGTGGCTGCTTTTTCTCACTGTCCCAGTAGGATTCATTCTCATAGACATATATGGTTCCGTTCTTGCTTTTGTGTTTTACTATTGATGCCATAATGTACCTCCTATGCTCATAGTTACATTATAGCATACCACTATGCTAGTGTCAATACCTATTTACAAAATATTTTATAATTTACCACTATGTTTCTCATAGAAGCCACAGGAGCGGGAGGGCAGTGTTAATGCGGTTTATGACCGTTTCCTGATGGCCGGAGCAGGCTGTGAGACAGGTTTTCCAATAGACGGGTCAATGCTGTATCCCTCCATCAGCTGCACGAACTGTCTGCCTGATATATGTCTGGCTTCATCTGCTGTCCTGGGCCACTGGAACCGCCCGTCTGCAAGTCTTATGTAAAGCAGTATAAAACGGTCCCCGCACCAGAGCAATCCTTTCAGTCTGTCGCGGCGTCTGCCGCAGAAAAGAAAGAGAGTGTCCTTTTCAAGCGGATCAAGTCCGTACTGCAGCCTGATCCTTGCAGCAAGTCCGTCAACACCGCACCGCAGATCAGTCCTGCCGAGCGCTACTATTATCTTTGAAAATGTGATCCCTGATTCAGTCAGCATGAGCCACCACCTTCAGAACAGTCGATAGTGCCTGCTCATTTATTGTATCTGTATTAAGGTGTATGGTAAATCTACCACAGGAGATATCAATAGGAGAACCGGAGAAACACTGCCGACTGCCGTTTGATATGGCGGGCTCAACAATGTCCGCCGAGAGTTCTGCGAATGATGACGTATCCGATGGTAGGGGTGCGTGACCTGCCTCACTGATCCCCGACACAGGAATGCCGAGTTCTGTTGCTTTTGTATTGAGTTCCTGTAATGTGTATTCAGTAAGTCTGGATTTCCAGTTCTTAAATGTATTTCTTGATATGTTGTTGACCTGGCACCATGCGGTCTGATTAAGACCACTGGCAAGCTGTTCATCAATAATCTTTTTCCACTGGATAGCGCGGATCAGCTTAGTTTCTTCTCTCAAAGCAAAACCTCCATTTCGATAAACTTGATGATACAAGAATATCAAAAATGAAGGCTCGAAAAAAGATACGATTTATGCACCGCTTAC
>Ga0256405_10010826_pt1 | contig 11869 bp, 16 predicted proteins | sample RumenRJG_02DNA_FD_189096 | JGI IMG/M metagenome (GOLD analysis project Ga0256405, IMG submission 189096) | Bovine rumen microbial communities from Lethbridge, Alberta, Canada - RJG_02 | ecosystem: Host-associated > Mammals > Digestive system > Stomach > Rumen | place: Canada: Alberta...
TAAAGCATTTCAATATTCTTCAATATCTCTTGGCCACGCATGTATGTGTTATCGGATACGATGCATTTATCAATATAGATCAATGCTTTGCCACCTTTGACATTCATGGCACATAAACAAGTGAACATCTGTCCAACATTAAACCTCTTAACAGCATCATCAAAAGATAGATGTTTAATTTCATTCTTAACAACATCTGTGTTTACACCTTTGCAATGCACTTCATATTCACCATCATAGAGCATGTATGTCTTTGGTGCAAGATATAATGCAGACTCGTATATGCCCTCACATTTCATTTTACCTAACATCTTATCATCTGTATCGGAGAAAGGTTTAAGTGCATGCACAGAGTCTGTGTCGCAATATAAAAGATATTCTTTTGGATTGCCATCACATATTGCATCAATGTATTTCAATAAAGTGATTCTTGCTTGAGATGTTATTCTAGATCCAACAATGATTGACATCATTCCATTTAGATCTTCATGGAGTTCTTCTCTAACAAGATGAACCACACCAGATTCATCCAATTCATAAAAACAATTCATTCTTTCTAATCTTTGAGATAATTTTCCATAACTAGAATTCAAGAATAGTTTTGCACCATTCTTGATTGCACCTTTGTTTGTGGATTTCATTGTGTAGAATGTATCAATGAATTTCTTCATTCCTTTTGGAAATCCAGCATCAAATTGTATAATCTCACCAACTTTGTATTCGAGATCATACCATTTTTCATATTCTTCCAATTCTTCTCTCCAGATATATCTTTCATCTGGTTCATCAATTATCTCTCTCATATCTCCGGAAACACTATCTCTCCAAACCGGCACTTTTGTTCTTTTCATGCATCCATATAACTTTTTGATTTTAAGAATATACAGATGTTCATCATCCATCTTTTTAACTCTCTTTCCTTTTCCAATTGGATATTTCATATTTCTCATCATTGCTGGATACATGGAATTAACATCATACTTGTAGATCTGATGTTGCACTTTTCCTTGTTTGTGAGGATTGATGATGCAAAGTCCACCAGCATATAAATCGTGAGATCTTAATTCTTTATCTAGTGCAAAAGACATTGGAAATGCATTGTGAAATATTTCAATGTTTTCACTTTCATCTATTCTATTAAACATAAATTTGAGCATTGTCTTTTTGGCCAATCCTCCGGCTGTTATATAATCTCCATGCAATAGAGAATATGATGTCATGTTCTTGATTGTATCTTCAATCTTCAAAGTGAGATAGTATAATCCTTTTGTATCATTGATAACATATTGGAGATCATCTTCATTGAGCATGTCTGCAAAGTCATAATCCATCTCAAGTTTACGAATTGGATTTCCATCTTCATCTTCAATCTTCCAATCTTCAAGGTTCTTGGCCAGTCCACCACCGAAGATGTTGCATACATCAATCATTTTAAACTTGTGAACCTTTGGTTGATTTCTTCTGTTGATGTATCCTTTCCAGATTGTCATTTGGTATCTTTGGCCATAATCACCATTAAGTGATTGATATGTATGATCTGGAAATTTTCTGTATCTTTTAGATTTTGCAACTTCCTCTTTCACTTCAGTCCATCCAGATGTCAAAAAATAATAATCGAAAATGGCAAAGTCAAATCTTGCATTATACCATGATGCAAGTTTTACATTCAGCATTGCAAGAGCTGTGAAGAAGTCATCTGCATTTTGAAATAATGCGAATTTATCTTTATGAGCTATTGTAAACGCGTATGCGCGCACTTCGATGTTTTCTCGGGTATATTGTTGACCATATTCATTATATAAATCGTGTGCCTCTTGAGATGTCAACAATTTATCTTTATAATACATTTTAGTTTCTGTATCACATGCAACAAAGTCGCATCTTTCAATGCAACTTGGATTCTTGAAATTCCATCCTATTGATATGAATTTGTCTTTAAAATATTTACTTTCTTGCCACATTTCCATTTTATTTGTTTAACTTCCAGATGTTAGATATTTTGTGCTTACTTTCTTAAATGCTTTGATATATGAATTAAATTCTTTCTTGGACATTCTTCCGGATAGATATTCCTCGAATATTGATTGAACAACTCTTTGATCTCCATAATCTTCCAGGAATCCGGACATTCTTTCAAGAGTTCTTGTCTTTTCCAGATTCAAAGATCCTTGGAATGCTATGTTCAATTGAATGTCTTGATTTGCATCTATTTGAAACACATTTTTATAATCGTAGAAGATGGATGCATATACTTCTCTTTGAACATTCAATCCACCTCGAACACCTTTTGCGAGTTTCAATGCTTGCTTGTATGCTTTATCAAAATATGAAACAGCATCACTCTCATTCATTCCCATCTCTTGCTGAAGATCATTGATTGCTTTATCTCTCCAATTTATTCTTTTACTCATGATTCACCTCAATAAAAATTGATAGTGAACCACCTGCATCATATTGTGAATTGAACACCATCTAACGATGCATATTCCTATGGCCATCACGAGCATGTTCTATGTGTGCCGATGGTTCATCTATCTGTTATAAGTATAACCGAATTATCCGAATAGTCAAGTTTATAATATCCAGTATAAATTAAATAAATTTGATTTTTTGAATTTACACCGATTTTTATTTGTTTGTTATTCAATAATTCGGTATATACAAATACGAAATGATATACATCTCCAACTTTGGTGATGGAATAGTATTTATCACTATCTTTTGCCTTGTAGTTGAAGATGTATAATACACCATATCGAGTTTCGGAATATTGTTCCATTATGCTTGTTCGAAATAAACTTTCCAATCTTCTGGTGGAGTTTCTTGTTCTTCAACTTTCTCAATTTGCTTAATAACTAAAATTGGAAAGTCTGGATTCTTCTTGTTCCACCACATACAATCTTCTTTGACATAGATTGTTGCTCTTGCTTTTGGAACATTTGTCAAAGCATTAGCCACGAATTTAACACCGAATGTCTTTTCATCTGTTGTCTTTGTCAACCACTTTTTGAACTTTGTTCCATCTTTCTTGTTCATGTATTTATAGAATACATTGATTTTCATTGTTGCTACACTTTTTGATTCAGTTTCTTTTGTCATTTTTATTCTCCTTTGTATTTATATTTACTTGTTTGCACAAGTGCTTTTTGATATTGTTCTGGATTGCTATTTATCCATGCGATCATCTTATCACAATAGAGTGGACAATCATCCATTGCATCGGTTTTCTTATCATATTCTTTTGACATTGGTAGTCCAGTTCTCCATTCGTAAGCTCTCCACTTTCTATTCTTTGGATTCTTCCAGACAAGGAATTCAAGTCCACAATAGAATTCTTGTTTTGCATTTACTTTGATCTTAAACCATTCGCCATATTCTCGAATGCATACATAATGTTCTTCATACTTAAATTTCATCATCCATCACCCACTCATATATGTCTTTCAAGATATAATCTGGAAGATGTATTTGAATAGTATCATAATTGCATTCATTATCACTAAATGATTCAATATACAATGTTTGTTCATCTTCCATTGAAAAGTTTAAATTTTGCTTTAAGAAATCCAATACTCTCAAATCTCTTAACATCTTTGCGAGTCCCTCTTTATTTAACATTTTCATCTTCCTCCCATTCTACATCGGATTCACCATCCGGAAAGAATCCACAGATGATCATGGATGCATCTGAAAGATTCTGCATTGCTGATCTCAATTTCTTCTTTGTCCACAATCTGTCATATTCTGGAACATCAATGATTAGTTTTAATTCTTCACATCGAAGTTGAATATTCTTGAGATCTTTGTTCAACTTTTTAATAAATTCTATAATTTTCATTTTATTCCTCCAGCCATTTCATAAATCTTGTGTCATCTTTTTCAGCCATCTTTTTTCTTCTTTCTGCTCTTCGTTTCTCTTCTTGCTCAAAAGCATATTCAAAATCTAATACAAAATTTGACCATTCTAAATAGTGATTTTTCATTCCAGCATCCCATTTATCTTGTTCATGCTTCTTCATTTTATTGATATAATTTAATGTTTTTTCATATGGTGTCATTATTGTCTATCCTCCATAAGTGATTGAATCATTGATAGTGATGAATAGATGCATTGTAAATCTGTATCATATTCATGCATTAAAAAGTCATGCATCATTTGAGATGAATAGTTTTTAACTTCATTATCAAATTGAGTTTCATAGTATTCTGTGATTTGATCTGCTACATTTTTGATAAATTCTTTAACATTTGTAATCATTGTTCTTACCTCTTTTCTACTATTTTGCCTTTCGGTGATTCAAATATATCACATGTAAATATGCAATGTCAATACCTAAATATGATTTTTTTAAAATTTACTTGACAATATTATTAAATAATTTATTATTTAAGTGAAATCTATATCATATCGAGGATAAAATTATGCAATTAAATCAAGAAACAATTATGCTAATCATCAAAATAGTTTGTGGATCTGTATCCGGAATCTGTGCAATCCTTTCAGTATTATCTGCTCTCTTTGGTGGAAAATGGAAAGGATTATACAAGAATGTCAAAGCAGTCAATGACAAAACAAACAAACTCATTGAACTCATTGAAGATGCTGAAACACATGGTGCATATACTGGTGATGACAAACTTCAATTCGTTTTGGCAAAATATATGCAATGGTGCTTATCTTCAAAGATTCCATATAATGAAGAAGATACCATCACACAGATCAATGAACTTATTGACATGACAAAAGCAGTCAATGGAGGCTTAAATGGAAGAAGAAAAGAATATTGATCAATTAAATAAACAACACGAAGAATCAATCAAAGCAATCAAAGAGGAGTATGAAAAGAAACTCAATGATACGGAAACAAAATATAAAACTCTTATTGATGAAATGAAATCAAGTCATATTTCAGAGATTCGAGAGATTATGCGCACAGGAACATCACCAGAGGCTCAACAAATACAACAAGAAGATGATAGATATGAAGATGAAATCATAATCGAACATCTAAAAAATAAATATAAATTATAAAGGAGATTTATTATGCCAATCACAAACAATTTTCAACCAGCTCAAACGGGTGCAGCTTATACACCTAACCTCTATTCATCTTTTGATGATATGATCGGCAAGATTGCCCATCAAATTATCAAAGGAGTAGAAACAAAAGATCCTCTTGCAGTTTTCGATAAAATGCCAGTTGACAATGGTGATACAATTGAACAAGCAGTTGTAAAACTCATTGATGCTGGTGCATACGATCCAACTGGTGCTGGAGCATTAACAAGAGAAACAGCAACATCATTCGCAGTTAGATATTTCAACAACTGGCAAAGACATACTTACAAAAAGACAATTGATATGTCCATGATTAGAAAAGTTATGCTCAAGCAAGCATCTGCAGAAGAAACTGCTGACAAGATTGTATCTGCAATGTCAAGATCCAGAATTCATGACAAATACAAATCAGTCATTGATTTACTCAAATGGGGTAGAGCAGTCGGTTCTTATGATGTATCAACAGCAGTCATTCAAAAAATCGGTTCAACAATTGCAGCCGGTGGCGATGGAAGAATTGATGCAAAAGCAATCTTGAGAAAACTCAAGAATACAATCAAAGCATTCAAATATGTTTCTACATCTTTCAATGTTCCAGGTATCAAGCAATCATCTGCACTCGAAGATATCTATGTAATTATGAACTACAAACTCAAGAATGCACTTGATGTTGATGAACTCTCTGGAGTATTCCAATTAGAGAAAGATAGAATCGATGCAAAGATTATCGAAATCGATGATGATGACACATTCATCTATGTATTAGATCAAAATGCAATTCTTGATTTCACCAGATTAAATGAAATGGTATCTCAACTTAATGCAGATGGTTTATTCTATAACTACTTCTTACACATTGAAGATCTATTTGCAATCTCTCCATTATTCAATACTGGTTATATTGAAGTTGCTGGAACAATCGAATAATAGGTGAACAATATGGCAATAAACACTCGTGATTCAGTTAGAGAGGCACAGAAGAAACGACAAAGGATATTTGATGCATATCTTAATCGTTTCTCTGTGTTCTTTCATAATTCTGTAAAAATTGAAACAACAGAATTCGCAGATCTTCCAAAGAGATATTTATTGCGAACTCTAATGAACAAGGGTGCAATTGCATTCGATTATGAACTCAAGTTGTTTCTTCCTTTTACTCCAATGGGTATTGATATTTATGGATTGCCAAAAAGGTATCAACTTATTGGAATGGATGGATTCACTAAAACAAGAGATGCATCTCAAGTTGCAATCTTGAGAGCAAATGATTTGCAAGTGCCAATCAAAAACTATTTAGAATTGCAATCTGCAAAACTAACAGAGATTGACATGGCCATAGAACAAAACTTGGATGCAATCAAAACAATGACACTTGTTGAAGTTCCAGACAAGGCAACAATGCTTTCATTTAGTAATCTTGATAATGCTAGACAACTCGGTGCATCTGTTGTATTCGTAAATAGATCTGTAAATATGCAAGGATCTATCAAGAGTGCATCAACTGGTGCTGAATATCTTGTTGATAAACTACAAGAGGCAAGAAGAGAAATTTTGAATGAAACATTCCAAACTCTTGGAATTGGAACAATGAACACATACAAAAAAGAAAGAGTGCAATCTGCTGAAGTTGAGGCATCTAACTTCTACACGATTGATGCAATTAACACTCTCATTGATACATTCAATTATGATGCTGAATATGGTGGAGTGGACATTAAACTCGTTCCAAACACAATCATCACATCTGTATTGGATGAGAATATAGAAGAAGCAACTGGAGAAGATTTAAAAGAGGAGGAACAAAATAATGATGAGTTATGATCCATCATCCTTGAATAGAAACAAAACACTCTTGGAAGCAATTGAGGAAGTAAAGAAATTCCTCATTGCAAATCCATGTTATAAAGTATTCTATGCGAATACAAACTATGTTATTGGAACAACTACATATTCAAAGACATACATAGATGATCCAGATTCTATGGCCGAATATGATGTTGTATTCTTCGACAATAATTATTATGGAAAAGTTGAATCTGTTGGAGATTCTACATTCACCATAATTGGAGCAACAAATTTCAAAGGTGATACTGGAACACCAGGAACACCAGGAACACCGGGTGCAGATGGTCAAGATGGAATATCTATCACTAATGTTTCAATTGATGCATCCAATCATTTAATTTGCACATTATCTAATGGAACAACAATTGATGCTGGAGAGATTCCGGGTGGTTCAACTAGAATCATTTCTTTAGCATCGGGATTAAGTGGAACATTAACACAAGATGAATATGATAAACTTGTTGCAAATGATTTCAATTATGTCATTGAAATGGGTGGAACTTTCTATCATAAAGCAAATCTTTATGGCGGTGGCCTTGATGCACATTATACATGTGTTAGAAAAGTTTCAAGTGTTGAAACATGGGCATCTGACATCAATATTGATTCATCAAGAGCATGGACATTGTCAACTAATGTATTGAGAACAAAAATTCAAAATGGACAAATCGATAGTGGAGCAGCAACATCTGGTCAAGTTTTAACAGCTGATGGAACTGGTGGTGCTGCATGGCAAACTCCATCCGGTGGCTTTGATAACTATGTTGAAATCAACACAACATCCGGAACATTCACAGATGATGAATATGCAAAATTAGGATTCAATGATTCTGTTATTGTTTATGATAATGGTTCATATAAAACAATATACAAGAAGAAAATTGACACTTCTTCCATCATTGAATTTGAATCCATTGATGCATCTGCAAGACAAAATCTAAAACTCATTGATGTAAACAAAGGAACAAAAGCATTCTCATCAACTGGAATTTCAATGATAACATCATCAACCTTTGATTCTGGAAATGCAACATCTGGAAAGGTATTAACAGCAAATGGAAGTGGCGGAACATCATGGGAAACTGCTGGAGGTGGAAGTAAATATTTACATAAAGTCAAAATCACAAATACTGCTGATAATAGTTATTGCGTAATAGATGTTATATCTGATTCTTCTACATCAATAACAACAGCACAAGCAATTATCGATGCTATAACAGCAATGGGTTATAATTCAAATGATAAAATACATAATATGTCATCAGATCTTTATGATTCAAGTGATAATATAAAAAATATTTGTGTATATATATATACATATAATAATACATCGTTATATATGCATGCGTGTGCTATAACATCTAATCAATTTGGAACTTATTCAAATTTAGCATTAACAACTATTTATGCGTCATTTACAGATAAAGTGATAGCATTATAAGAAATAACTATGAGAGCATTATACACAATGACATTTCAAGATTTTCTTGATACATACGAACTATCAACCGAGTGGCAAGCAATTAAGACAGAACTTGCACAATTTCCATCTTTCTATTGCAAGGGTATTCTTGCTCAAGATGGAACAAGTTCTGTCATCACCACTCCAGATATTTACACCATGATCAAAGATAAATATGCTATCTATGAAATTGGTGCAGAAACTCCAGATCTATTTGTTGATGCAGTTAGAGATAGAGTAAGAGTATTATTGCAAAAATATTCATTGAAGATTGGAACACTTAATCAAATCGTTTATTCTTTGAATACATCTGGCAAGAGTGATGCTCTTACTAATGCATTCGAAATTGAAATCACAGATGATTTTGTCAATGCTGGATATGTCTATCCTATCAATGCAACTGCATCAAAGATGTCTGGTAAAACTGAAAACTCTGGAACAAGAAAGCAAAAGATTCCTCTTTCAAATCGTTCACATATTGAACTTGTAAAGGAAATCTTATCACTTCCAGATGTTTATTCGCAATTACTTGATGAATTCGGGTATTGCTTTATGAGTATATACTAATATGAGTCTAGCAATAACATTATTTCAAAATACAAAGTTATCTAATAAATATCATGAGGTATTTAAAGATCAAACAACTCTTGCAACATATCTTGCAACATGTCCACATTTAGATGTGTATTCTGGTGATGATATTTATTTCACTAATAATGGATCTATATCAATAGATAATTCAACTCTTGTTGGCCATTTTGGTGATAAATATAATTATATGCAATTTACACAATCCTTTGCTGGAGGAACACATTTAAAAAGATATGCCTTTGTCAATGACATAACAATTGTCAATGAAGTATGTGTTATCAATTATACCGAAGATGTATGGCATTCTTATGCAATTAAAAATGATTATTCAACCGATGGAATAAACTTTGATATTAAAAATTCATTGTTATATCAAACAAAATCATTAACTGCATATACTGGATCTAGTTATTCTCAAGCACAACTCAATGCTCTTCCGAAAGCATTGCCATGTGAACTTGAGGGACAGAATGCTCCAAAGTTTAGACAAACCGGAATAACACCAGAATTAAATTATGAAACATCCTGCTATATTTTAGTTGTTGCATCAATGTATAAACTTGCTGGCCAAGGTGTTATAAATAAGAGATTTATATCCAATTATTTACTTTCATATAAACAGAAAACAACTGGTGCATATACTCCAGCAAGCACTCTCAAAGAGTATGATTGGCCATTAACAAATGAAACACTTGAATTTGTTCAAAAAATTATGGCACAATCAAGTGATACAAAGGTGAGAAACAAAGTTGTTGATGATCCAGATTGGTATTATGAAATTATTGATGTAAAATTGATTCCATTTACAATCGGTTATGCATTATTCAATTCAGTTTTATCTGCAGATGCAACTCACGATGCTGGATTGCATGAAGATTTCACTCCAGAAGAAAACATGATTGGTGAAGCAACAGATGGAACATATCAATATTTTACAACTGAATGTGGATTCAACAATTTAATTGAAGAAGATTCATATAAATATGTTTCTGGCTCAACTGAAAAATGGACATATAATGGATTTAAAGCATATTCACAATTGACAACTTCAAAAACAATATCAAGTGATTATAAATATATTGCAATTGGAAATATGTCAAGAATTATTCCATTAACTTTTAATGGACAAACTAAAACAGCAAAATTCCAAATCACTATCAATAAATTTGATAATAATGTTTTATTATTATTTAATAATACAATCACAGATATTTCTTCGGATCTTACTTTGGCCATTCCAATATCTTGTCAATCTGCAGATATAACACAGCAACAGAAACTCGCACTCAAGACAGCAAATTCATCTCAAATGCTTGGAATGATTTCTCAAACCTTTGGACTGGGTGCACAAATTGGTTCAGTTGTTGGATCTGGTGGAAAGATGTCTGCTGGAGATATTGCATCAACATCAACTGGAATTCTAAACAAAGCACTTGGATTAGTTTCATCCGGTATTCAATTGGATGCACGAAATCAAGCACAATATCTCACGAATAAAGTTGTTTCACAAAATGAAATTGCAGTTATGAATGCATGTCTTGGAATTTTAAGAGAAATCGAGATGGATTATGCAAATAGTGATCTTGTATCCACATTATTAACAAAATATGGATATATTTACACATTCATCATGGACACAATCAAATATGTGTTTACAACTGGAAATTATTTCAAATTTACACAAGTAAATGTATATGGTTATTTCTCTCAATCCATTGCACGAGATATTGAAACAATCCTCGAGAATGGGGTGATTTTGAATTGAGCTTTAACTCATACTTTACAGCAAGGCCAATTCTTTCAAAAGGCGCATTATTCAACGAAGTTTTGTCTGATCGTAGTGATGGCAAAACTTTCGATTGCGCGCAAAGATCTCTCGAAGATTATGAAAGAGATAAATCCATCAATATATACATGCGTAGATTCAAAAGTGAATTTGATGCATCATTATATGATGGATTTTTTATTAAGAACCTTGAACAAGATTTCAATGAAAGATTTCGTTCATGGCACTTTCGTGGGTCTAAAAGAGGCATACAAGTATGCACAGATGAGAACTACAAAGACAAAGATGCAATCTGGGATTGGATTGTATTCTTTGTTCCTCTCACCATGAGTGCAAAACTCAAATCACACTTTGATGGATATACATCAAGATTGCACACTATCAACTTTGATGAATATGTTCCACTTGATGATAGATATGCAACAAATGAAATGACTCTCTTGCTTGAATTCTGGAAATCAATTGATAGAGATAGAGATACAACACAATTGATTATTCTTGGAAATAGAATAACAGCATTCAATCCTTTTAATGATTATTTTAATCTCCAGATGGACATCACCGGTGCAAAATGCAAGACATACCGAAATGGATCTCTGGCCATACAAATCTATGTGAACAAGGAACATCGTGAGGCGCGTAGCAACACTCTATTTCGTTCATTGATAAAAGATACAGCATACGATGGATATGATGCTGGTGGAGTGCTACAAAGCGCGAGAATGCAATGTGCAAATAGAAAAGGTGCAGAATACTTTGCATCATTCAAATCTGTTATTGGTGAAGGTAGCATCTGGACATCTCAAAAAGGTAGATTCGGAAGAAACTTCATCATCTCTGCATCAAAGCGAAAAGATGGCATCATGCTTGTTGATCAGATACACAATACCGGCCGTGAAGAATACACAATAACCTATGGCAAATTTGCTCCATTATTTAGAGATCTATATAAGACCGGATGTCTATTCTATGAAGACATCAATGCATATAGAAACTTTGAACCACTATTGAGAATGATATATCGTAATGCATAATGTTTCATGAAACATATTTATAGTTAGCACTTGATTGAATTGATTGCTAGCAATGGGGAATAGTTGGTGCTAAAACCAACTATTATTAGCGC
>Ga0256405_10010828_pt1 | contig 11867 bp, 9 predicted proteins | sample RumenRJG_02DNA_FD_189096 | JGI IMG/M metagenome (GOLD analysis project Ga0256405, IMG submission 189096) | Bovine rumen microbial communities from Lethbridge, Alberta, Canada - RJG_02 | ecosystem: Host-associated > Mammals > Digestive system > Stomach > Rumen | place: Canada: Alberta | collected...
AATGTTCAGTCCCGCCCCTTCCAGATACCGCATGCGCTTCACGAACGCCAGACCGCCCGCCTTCAGAAACAGCTTCAGCGCATGGAACGGGTCAAACAGAGCACGCGGCGACGCATACGGCCGCCGGCTCAGAAACGCTGCATAAACCAGCGCCACCAGCCACACCACCGCAAGCGGCCATGCCCATTTCCCGTTCCGCCGAACCAGCAGCAGCCCGATCACGACCGCAGCAAGCAGCCCAATAATTCTATATCCCATACTGATATCAACTCACACTTCATCCGGCTTCTCTCACAATCCCCAGCTTTTCAAAAATGCATCTCGCTCCGCGATCTCTTTCGATGATGCAAACAAGGGCGGTAAGCCTCTGACCTGCCGCCCATAGCGACACAGCACATGGCCAAAGCGGTGAATCCACGCCGCCGGGATTAGATAGGGCCTTCCGATTACATATCCATATCGTTTCACCGTGCAAAGATAATGATAGGAAGGAAATACCTCTCCGACCGCGTGACCGATCATGCCGATCAGATGATTTCGGCTGTTCCTTGCCTCATTGACCGCTCTGTTCTTTCGATTTTCTTCCCGATGAAAGCCGAAAATCCCATTCGCACAGATAAGCTCCGTCGCTTCCTCATAGAACAGATCATCCGGCACAATCGGGTCAATCGGGATTTCAATACCGAACCATTTCTGAATGAAGCCGGAACAGGTACGCGCAAATGTCCATAGATCAAGTTCCTTCAGGCGCTCCTGAACCCAGGGCCAGTCCATCCCCGGCTCTTTGCTCGCCATCAACGCGATATCCATGAACTGTCTGAAGCCCACGCCGGAATTCATGAAGTGTTTTCTCAGATGCATCATGAGAAACAGGAAATGAAAACCGGGGTTCAACCGCTCTTCCCTCACATATTCCCAGAAACGATTGAAAAACTCCGCATGTCCCGACAGATTCACCGCTTCATGATAGACCAGACGATCATGAAGTTCATACTCCAAGCCATCCTTGAAATAAATCCATTCCCTGTTATCAATATGAGAAGTATTCCGGAATCCATTATCCTTCAGGAGTCTGTCTGCATTGTCGCGAGCGTCACGGTGAATGACAATATCCAGATCACCCATCGTTCGCAGCGCGGGTACCGGATAGTACCTTGCAACACTCAACCCCTTGACCGTAAAGCAGGAAATCCCATTTTCTCTGAAGAGTTGCCTGATTTGCCGGAACATCGTTGTGCGCTTCACATATTGAAACACATCCAAATCATATCTCTGCTTAAAGGCCGGCAATATTTCCTGCGGCATACTGTCTTTACACTGGTAATACACAATTCCGCAAATCTGGTGCATTTGGGAAAGCCGAAAAACCTCCCCCCAGTCCAGATCTGACGGTATTGATGTCGCCCGCCCTGCCAGATGGTCAGATAATGCACGAATAATGAATTTCTGGTCTGATTTCATTATTCTTTAGCCAATGCTTGTTCTTCAGCATGTCTATAATGTATTTGCGATTGTAGATCATTCGAAGGATCTCCTTTCGCATTTTTCGAAAGAATGCTATAATTCACATCTATTGCTCTATTGTTAGGGGAGAACCGCTCCAACATATTCTCCCATCTTTCAACTTAGTAACTCCGACTTGTTTAAAAATCTCTTTTATCATTCCCATAGATGGAGAAATAAGAGCAAGATAATCTTAGCCCGAGTTTTTCTCCTCCCTATACTTCTGTGAATCCTTTAAGAAGCTCCATATCATGAGTACCATAATGACCCCAATCGGGAATGCGCTTATAATACTCACCGACTGGATATTGTTCATGCTGCTCTCAGAGAACACAAGGGCAATAGGCAACACGATCAGCAGCAGACACCACAACAGTGTGATCGCCGTATGAGGCTTCTCGTTCTCGCCTAAACTCTTATAACTATAACATGCCGCCGTATAAGCAATGGAATCAAAACTGGTAGCGTAGAAAGCAATCATGCAGACCATGGTTAGAACCAGAATAAAATTGCTGCCCGGGAGTGTTTGGATTATCTTAATAATCAATTCGTAAAGGTCGCCACTCTCGTTATACATTGCAATGAAGTCAGACATTCCCACGGTCTGAAGGCCAAGGCTGTGGTTGCCCAAGATAACAAAGGAACTGATGGTGGACCCAACGCCAAAGATATAACCACCTAAAATGGTCTGCTTTATTGTACGCCCCCTGGATATATTTCCGATGAAGAACGGAGCTGCGATGCACCATACCATCCAGTAAGCCCAATAATAGATTGTCCAATCCTGCGGGAAGTTATTTGTACGGCCCGGATCCATATAGGTGCTCAATCCAATAAAGTTCTGTACCATCTTACCCAGCGACTCGATGCCATTCTCAATGATGAAGCGTCCCTGACCACCGATAAACAGAACAATAACCTGTAGGCCAAAGAATAGGTAGATACAGAGCTTGGCAAGGAAGCTGATGCCTTTGAATCCATGAAGAACGGCGTAAGTATAAACAGCGCAGGTAATCAATAGAATAATAATCGTTACTGCAGTACGACTGAGGCTAATGCCGAACAAGGTTACGATTATTTCCGCCATCAGTGGGGTCGCTACAGAGAATGTTGTGGCAGTTCCGGCAAGCAAGGCAAACAGCGCAAACAAATCAATGATACGTCCGAGCAACCCATGAGCATTTTTTTCGCCAATTACCGGCAGACAAGCTTCAGAATAGCGCTGTTTGTCTCTCTTCCGGCAGTGAAGCATAAAGCCAAAGGCTACAGCAAGTACAAGATAGAACGCCCAAGGAATAAAACTCCAATGGAACAGTGGAAATACACCCGCCCATTCCGTGATATTGCCGCCCATCTCAGCAATGTGAGGATTTGTCGCATACATCACCCATTCTGCAAAGCTATAGAACAGAATATCAGCCGCAAGACCGCAGGTGAACATCATGGAGCCCCATGTGAAAAAATTATACTTTGGTTTCTCATTCTGTTCACCGAGTATGATATTCCCATACTTTGAGAAGGCGAGGAAAAATGAAATGATCAGGAAACCGATCCCGATTATAACATAATAACTTCCAAGGGTATCACCGAAGAAAAACCGCACCTGTGAGATGACGTTGTTCCCCTGTTCCGGGAAGGTGAAAAGGTAAACCGCAAGTCCCATGATGAGGATGAACGGAACCAGTGTAATCATCCAATCAATTCTGCTCTTGTCTGCTGTCTTAAGATTCATTTCGTTCATTGGTTTACTCCTCTGCTTCCCCCTGCTTATGCATATATGTCCTATAACTTGGGTCGATCGCCACAAGCTCCTCCAATCCATCGATCTCGATGATATCGGAGTTTTTCATCTCCCAGATCCCAAGCTTATAATCATCAAAATGACAAAACATCGCCACATCGTCCCAGTATATTTGCCGGTTGCCACATTCAAACTCATACTCAAGATGATTCCTTAGTTTTTCTCCATCTTCAGCTGTCCAACGGGAAATGGAATAGAGCTGCCAGCCGTGAGAACCTCCCGTACGGGAACAGGATTTTACAATTCCATCTTCAACATTCATCAGCCATTCGCTGGTTTCACCCTCACGCCAGACGGCGTTATATCCAGAAAGGGTAAAATGTGGATCAAGGATAGCCGGATTGTATATGATCTGATCTCCATCCAGGATGATGCAGTCCCCAAGGTGTTCGCGAGCGACATACAGTGATGAGATGTTGTTGCAGGTATCGTAGTAAGGATTCTCTATGATATGGACCTCTCTTTCCCTTGCCCATGCATAGAACTGTTCCTTCAGATATCCGACAACCATGTAGATTTCGTTGATTCCATTTGTCCTTAGCCCATCGACTACCGTGTCGATCATTCTTACGCCATTTACCTTGACAAGCGGCTTTGGAGTCTCAAAGGTCAGGGGCTGCATCCTTTTTCCGATTCCCGCCGCCATGATGATGGCGCGTTTTACAATATGCTTCTCTTCTGCCACTTTCCTAAGCCTCCTGAATGGATTCCAGCTCCTTCATTGTGTAACGGTAATAGTCTTTTGCAAAGCGATACTGCCGAAGAGAATACTCCCCAAATTCAACGCCAAGTTTTGCCTTAAACTCACACCAGTTGGACCAAAGGAGACCACACATGGAGATGTAAGCGTATATTTTCGCTCTGGTAATCCTGTCGCACTTGTTCCGGAAATAGATATCAATCAGCCTGTCCACCTGCTTCTTATTGTAGAGGCTATAGATACAGAACATAGCGATGTCCACGTGGGGATCCTGCATTCCAGAATACTCCCAGTCCGTGAGCTGAAGAAGCTCTTGTTCTTCTCCCTCTGGCTTATAGAACAGGAAGTTATCAGGTACAGCATCGATGTGGGTAAGTGTCCAATCCTTCTCAAGGCTGTCAATAAAAGATTGAAGCGAGAAAACATGATCCTTCGTCAGTTTATAATCCTTATACATCGACGATTGGCCTTCCCAGAGCATCTCATAGAACTCGATCTGGCCGAAGATATCAAATGTGTGAGGAACGGTAAGATGCATCTCATGGAAGGATCGCAGCTTCTCCATACAACAATTTAGATCGGATATTTTATCTGGATTACAGACCCGAATTCCTTCCAGGAACTTTGTAATCTTATACCCGTTGACTGGGTTGATATACACAGGATCATCACAAAGGCCATGTCCACTGATTGTTCTGAACACTTCTGCCTCCTGTGCCCGGTTAATCAGCTGGTCAGTGCCCTCACCCGGTATCCGCATAATGTACTTGTCACCATGAACCGAGAAGAGGAACGAACGATTGGTCATGCCTTTCTTCAGAACTGCGATATCAACGACCTGATCCGGGGTCGTATGAAAAACATTTGCAATCACTTCTAAGGCATCGGATTTCAGCTGATTGGATTCACCGTCAAGCTCTCTTAGCTGCTCGTAGGTATTAATCTCTACTACATTGGATATGTGGACAACTTTGGCCGGGATCACTATCTTGTCTCCCTGATAAAGAGCAATCTCCCAGAAATCTTCATCGTGTTCCCCAGAACCATTCAGTTTTACAATCTTCTCTCGGACCCCCCTCGCATCTTCTTCCAGCAAATACGTAATACCAACCATAGCGTTGCCGCCAGCATGCTCCCTAACCTTCACAAGCTCCATCTTCCTGTTAATCCGGACATCGGACTCATCGTCAACGAGGTCAGAGACCATGTACCAGGAGTGCATTTCATAACTACTAAAGGGATTCCGGTTACACCATATATCGGAAGGGATGATATAGGTATTTGAGATCTTGTCAGCAACAAGCGCTAATGAGGAGAGGTTGTTCTTCGCCGCATATTCCAGATTTACAACCAGCTTCACTCCATACTCATCTATCAAGTAATCGAAGCTCTCCTTCATGAAACCAACAACAATTGTGATATCCTTCACTCCTGCCTCATGCAGTTGCTTGATAATTCTTTCAATCAAAGGCTCCCCGTTTACCTCCAGCAGTGCCTTCGGTGTAGAAAGGTTAATCGGAACCATCCGCATGCCAAAGCCCGCTGCAAGAATGATAGCATTTTTAGGTGCTTTTTTTTCATATTCATGAAGAGCTTTTGTTGTAGGTCTTATTTCATCTGTCAGGTAGCCTTCCGCAATTAGGTTTTTCAATGCTCTATTCACTACGCCGAGGCTGTGTCCGGATGTCTCGGACAGAATCCGTTGGTTGATAAACGGTTCTTCGAAAAGCGTTCGTAAGACAGCCGAGTCTTGTTTATTCATGGAACGACTATTATCTCCTTTCTCGTGAACTAATTGAGATAAAAATCAGGGATACAATTCTTTTACCCTAGTAAGGATGATTCCAAACCTTCTCAAAGAAGGTCATACTAAACTATGAAGCCTTAACCTTGTAGCACACATATTAAGAGCAACCTATTCTTTTGTCAGAAATCATGGTGATATTGTTGACATATTCATTAGGCTTTTGTCATTAAACCTTTTTTCTCCAGACCATTTTATTCACGACAGCGACATAACTATTTATGATCCGTACAACCCTATTAACTACGTTAGTATCCATATAATCTGGTATAGGAATTCCCAGATCCCCATTTTGACCCATCTCACTGCAAGATCTACGTTTTGCAACAGGTCCACTATCGCAATACCAGATAGGACAAAGCATCGCCTATATAAATCTTTACTTTCCCTGCCGCATCAGGATGCTTTGCCTGAAGCTCATGCCGCATATCATCCTGTTTTTTTATCCCCGTAAAAGGTTCGAATCTGTCCAATGTCTGTCTTCAAAAAGCGCTTCAAAACAGTATTACCAAAGCCCCCGTACCTCCAGTAATCATCAATGTTGCCCCACCGCTCATCACTCTCTACCCCTCTATTATCTATTCCAATAAGCTTCAAAACTATGATGTGAATGCTGTTTCTCAACTGGAGGTGGTGTCATATAATCGCCATACCATTGAGTTAGTAACTCATTAGGTTTTGCTGGTGCATATAAAAATGTCGTTTCAAATTTCATTAATTGTGGCTCCCCATACCATTCTTTTGGAACATATTCTTTAAACATGGGAAAACCACCAACTGCAATCGCAGCGTGATCAGTAAAGCATCCATCGAAAGACTTGCCTAATCTATCTATTTCTTTAATCGTGTTCTCTCTTTTATCTTTAATAGCCAACCTTTCAAGATTATGCATTAATGTTTTAATCCTTTTTCCTTTTCCTGCACCTATTGAGTTTTGTTTTCTAAGCTCTAATTCTTTTTCCTGGATTTTCATTAGTAGGGCTGATGCTTCATGGTGGTCATCAGGCATAGCATCTATTGGGAATACATCGATATACGCTCCTATAGTTACCGGATTATATACCCTTTCAATTAACAAAGTTTGAGTATCATAAATTTTAGCGAAATCTAAATAATATTTGGGGTCCAAATCGATATGAATGCATCTAATTCCGTTATCCTTCGAATATTGATTGAAATTATGGATAAATGCCTCATAATCATTGCGGGGCATAGCGATGTCTATATCATCATCCCATGGAATATAGCCATTATGCCTTACAGCCCCTAAAAGAGTCCCGTATACCATATAATACTTTAATCCTGTCACACTACAGTAGTCATGTATCACCTGCAGTGTTCTTAATTGAGAGGATTTAAGTTCATTCTCTGTCAATAGTTTCATATTGTTCATCCATCATATTCCTCTATCATCGAATACCTTTTAGAAACAGCGCATCTACCATCATCTTTGTGTTTTTCCTCATTGGCTTTATGAATAATGGAAATACGAAAATAGTGCTTATCTGAGTAATAAGTGATGCAGCTGCCGCACCACTTTCCTGCCAAAGAGGAATTAATAAAAGATTTAGAACTATATTAGTTAGTGCTGCTCCTACGTAAATAGGTGTATTATATCTTTGAAGATTCTCTCCAACTATCCAAGCATTCCTTGCAACACCCAAATATGAAAATGCAACATACCATGTTATTACTCTCAAAGGAGCAGCAGCTGGTAAATAAGACTCCCCATAAAGAATCCTTATCGCTGTTTTTCCAAATAAAACAAATAAAACAGAAACACATATCGAAACATAAAATACAATAGAATAGAGCATTCTATTATATTGTTCATATCTCTTTATGTCTGTTATCCGAGTCTTCATAATAACAGGATACATGGAATCTATTATCGCACTTAGTACAAAAACCCACACATTGCATAGTGAAACAGCCGTCGAATAATAGCCAACCGATGACTCATTAAGCATATGCTTTAACATTAATCTATCTGTTGTACCATATATAGCAACCATTAGTCCGGATAAAATGAATGGTGCACTCATTTTTAGAAGTTTCTTTGCTTTTATGTAAGAAAAGCATAGTTTGCTCCCATTCTGTTTTATGTAAAAAACAAGGAGGAATACCGCTATCACAAAATAATCTAATGCGGTTGCCATTGCAAACCACATTACATTTGCGCCGCGTATCAGAAGTACAACTCTGTAAAGGCTTGTGAGTACATAGGCAATTGTGGAAGTAATTGCAGAATATTTTGAGAGTAGATGAGCTTGGAACCAGCATCGTAGTACTTCGAAAACGCGAAAAAGCATTCCTACCGTGCATAACGCAGTAACTGTAATCGTCAGCGGTTCATCTTTGTCAACCACACTAACGATACCGATTATCACAAGAGAAGATAAAATACTCGATATGAACTGCATAATAATAGAAGTACCTAAAGCTTCTCCTTCTTTGTCAGGATCATCAATTAGCGCTTTTACTAGAACTGAATTAAGGCCTAATGTACATATTGAATAAAAAAAAGTAGTATAGGCTGTACCATAATTAATCAGTCCATGATTACTCGGGCCAAGAAACCTGGCTGTTAGTATTGAGACGAAAAAAGCACAGATCATTTGCACGATACGCCCAGTCATTATCCATCCAGCGTTTTTTACTACTTTTCTCTTCAAAATACTTTTAATTAAAGCTGTTACCTTCAACATACGAACTCCTCATCTACTTTAGCAGAACTCCTCCAATAGTTTATCGCGAGAGATGCTTTCATTTCGTAGACGCATACAGCAGCACAGGCCCTTATCCTTTAGTGTTTTGCCTATAAATGCTGAATAAGCATTGATTAATAGTGTTACTTTATAGCAAATTAGATAATTATCGTCCATATTTGCCTTCTCGTAAACGGTTTACAACGAATCATTCAGCATTCTTTCCTAGATGATGCTAATTACAGGTAACCATCTTAGATAAATAGTCTTTTGCATTATTCGTTAAAAGTTTTTTGCTCCACAAGAAGATGATTTACTGTACAATCAAAAGCACTTATAATGCCCTCACAAATGGAGTGTATAACTATCTTGCTCATAGTATCATTCTCTGTCCCGTATTATTTCTGCCATACTACATGGACCTTCATTAAAAAGATCCTTGTTCATGTCATTTTCGATTAATTCTAAAAGTCTCTCCGCGGCAACCTTTGCGTTCCATTTTGTCAAAACTGTTTCATATGCATTTTTCCCAAGCATTTGACAATAGTCCGGGCATGTTATAACTCTTTCTACGCTCTCATTAAGTCTAATCTGATCTCCCGGTTGGAATGTAATACCATTCACTTCGTCTTGAATTAGAAATGGTACAGATCCTGCTGCATCGCACGCAATTACAGCACACCCACTGTTCATTGCCTCATTAACTACAGCACCCCAGCCTTCTTTTTTATCACTAGTAAACAAAAAAATACTAGCCTGTTCCATATAACATCTTACTTCCGATACAGGAATAGCTCCAATTAAATGTACTGCATTTTCCAGTTTCTTCTGTACTATGGACTGTGCTATAGTCGTTTCCATTTCTCCTGTGCCAATAATCTTCAGTTGAAATGCTATTCCTTTCTTTCTTAAATAATCAGCAACCTCTATTGCCATTTCAGGATGTTTCCAATCAATTAATCTTCCGACCCATAATATATTTACAGTTCCATGCTCTTTCTGTTTTAGCAAAGTATTATAGTCATATTCTATTGTCTCAGGGAAATATCCCCATTTGAACATTTTATCTTTATAGCATCCAAACTTCATGCAATCAACTGCAGTATACGCACTTGCACAAAGCATATATAGTCGTTTTCTTTTATATCTGTGATATCTGAGCAATGCAGACCCAACCGCCCTAGGAAATAGTTTTGCACTGACTCCATTCTTATATAATCTTTCACTACATCTTATTGTTAGTTTGTTCTTTGAAAGCCTTTTTTTTATGTACTTATCCGGTGCAGAACCCATCATAAGAACATCACAGTTTTCTGCAATGGCTATCGCTTTCTTTTCATCTTCATAAGCTCTTATTACAAAAGGATAATCTGAATCCAAATCGCGATAGCCAGATTTTAAACGCCACTCCGGAATCTTATCTACTGATATATAATGAAATCCTTCTCCTAATCGTCTGTATAATTCTTCACATACCGGGACTTGATGAACAGATAAATAACAGGAAACGAACGCGAATGTCATATTAAACCTCATTTTCATATTTTTCTTTTAATCCCTTAGATAGGATTAAAAATGCGCCAGTTAAATAGTTTAATCCTGTACATCCGGAAAACAAAGAAGCCTCAAAGATACCAAACAAAATTACCGCCAAGAAAGCGCATAATGCCACATGTTGAGTAAAAGACTCCACTTCTACGCTGACAGATATGAGTATTCTTCGCATTACTAATATGAACAAGATAAAAGGAACTATTCCATAGGAACATAGTATGTCAAGATGCGTATTATGCATCTGTGACATACCCGTACCGAAACTAATCCCCGAATAATCTCCAAGGATCCAACCTTGTCTCAGTTTTTCCGCGGCGAAATCCCATACAAGTGTTCTGGAGGCAAGCCCTTTTCCTTCAGAAGCCATAAACGAAAAGGTGCGTCGAAACAGTGAATTTGACAGTAATGAATGATAGATAATAACAACAAATATTGGAAGTATTACAAGAATCGTAATAATTGTCTTATTAAGGCCAAGGTATTTCTTTGATATTCCGAGTAACATTAATAAGACAAACATAATAATTGAAACCCATATTGCCCTGTTAAGAGTTAATGTGGCGATGTAAAGCAATGCAATTCCAACGAGTGCCAACAAGACTTTTATCCAGATTCGTTCACTTTTGAAGAAGGCTGTTGCCGCAAACAAAAAGCCGTGTAAAATCCAAAGAGAAGTAAAATTTGGATTAGTAAACCCCATTGTCAGATACCGACCTAGCAGAGTTCTTATGTTCAAAGCAAAATAAGCTATCGGAAAAATAAAAGTAATAGCCAAGCCAAATCGTAAAGCAACCTTTTGTTCAATTCCCTCGATTTCATTACTGTCAAGGATATGAAAAAAAGCCATTGCACTGATAAACATTATAAGTTTCTTGAAATAATTAAAACTCACCTGCGCTTCAGGTGAAAGAAGAGTATTAAAAACAACATTTATTACACTTAGTACCAAGAGGAGCGCGAAATCAGCCTTTATTCTACCCCCTCTAGTATCTTTAATAATTAAAATCATTAAAACAAAAAACGTAAGCAGAAAAGCACCCGAAATGATACTGTCCCGCTCAAAGATATTAGCTATGCATATAATGTCAGCCAGTAGCAGCTCAAGGAATATGCATTCGGTTTTAAGCGGATATACCTTTAATTTCATAGTAGCTATCATTCTCCATTAGCCTGTTTCCAAATTAACACATGTTTCTGTAAATTTTTATATAGTCTTTAACCATCTTTTTTCTGTCATAAACGCTCATTGCTTCTCTAGAAATATCAGATGGTTTATCTCTTTTTACACATGTCGATATTAGAGTTTCTAATTTATCTAAATCGCCATATTCACAAAACTGACTATATGTAGGAATTGAGATCCGTTCTGGTGCTCCGGCTTTAAATCCAACCACAGGTGTACCGCAGCAAAGACTTTCTGCGCAAATCATCGAGAAAGTTTCCCTTTTGCTGGTCAACAAGGTGATATTAGCCATAGAATACAGCATAGCCATTCTATTCTTATCTGTCAGGTTTCCTAACAACTTGACATTTGGGGAAACCTTAATTGAGGGATCATATTTACCTGCTACAAGGAACTTGTACTCTGGAAATCTCTCTGCCATCTTCAAGACATAATATCCTCCTTTGATATTCGAGGGATTGTTGTCAAATGAAGGACTAGCATGAAAAATTATTTTATCATTTTCCTTTATCCCAAACTCATGCTTGAGCGTAAATAAATCTTTCTCTCCATAAGAGTGAAAAACATCTGTTTCAAGGCCATTGAGAACGAAAGTATGCTTCTTCGATCCGAGG
>Ga0256405_10010829_pt1 | contig 11867 bp, 10 predicted proteins | sample RumenRJG_02DNA_FD_189096 | JGI IMG/M metagenome (GOLD analysis project Ga0256405, IMG submission 189096) | Bovine rumen microbial communities from Lethbridge, Alberta, Canada - RJG_02 | ecosystem: Host-associated > Mammals > Digestive system > Stomach > Rumen | place: Canada: Alberta...
TACAAAAAAAGCTCCAAAAACGGAGCTTTTTTAAACTTCATAGCTAAACAATTTATTTAACTATGCTTAATGGCTTTGGGCCTGCATTCACAATTTCTGAAGGCATATTTGGATATTTGCTTGAGAAGTTATCTGCAAACATCTGAGCCAACTTATTTGCAGCTTCATCATAAGCAGCTTTATCAGACCACATACCTCTAGCATCTAACATTTCATTAGGAACGTTAGGACAGCTTGTAGGATAATCAACATTAAACACTTCATGATGTTTAAATTCAATATTATCGAATGAGCCGTTCAATGCAGCTGTCACCATAGCTCTTGTGTATGCCAACTTCATTCTCTTTGCACCTGACGATGCAGAACCGCCTGCCCATCCTGTATTTACTAAGTAAACTTTTGTTCCGTATTGATCTAGTTTGTCACCAAGCATTTTTGCATAAACTGATGCATCCATAGGCATGAAAGGTTCACCAAATAATGTTGAGAATGTAGGTACCGGCTCTGTAATACCACGTTCAGTACCTGCAAGTTTTGATGTAAAGCCTGTTACGAAATGGTACATTGCTGCATTTTTATCCAATTTTGAAATAGGAGGTAATACTCCAAATGCATCAGCTGTTAAAAATACAACAACTTTTGGAATTCCGCCTTTCGAAGGAATAGCAGCATTATTGATGTAATTAATAGGATATCCAACACGTGTATTTTCTGTTAATGAACCATCAAAGAAATCAAGTTCTCTTGTTTCAGGATTCATAATAACATTTTCAACTAATGAACCAAATTTAATTGCATTGTAGATATCAGGTTCATTTTCTTCAGTCAAATTGATACATTTTGCATAACATCCGCCTTCAAAATTAAATACACCATCAGGAGACCAGCCATGCTCATCGTCTCCTATAAGCTTTCTTGAAGGATCTGCAGACAATGTTGTTTTACCTGTTCCTGAAAGTCCAAAGAAGACTGCTGTTTCATGAGTTTCTGGATCCATGTTAGCTGAACAATGCATTGGAAGAACATTTTTCTTAGTCATTACATAGTTCATTGTTGCAAATACGGACTTTTTAATTTCTCCTGAATATTGAGAACCTGCAATAATAATCATATGAGCTTCATAGTCAATTGCTATGCATGCTTCAGAATTCGTTCCATCAACTTGAGGATCACATTTAAACCCTGGAGCACAAATAATTGTATAATCAGCTTCACCATAGTTTGCTAATTCTTCTGCTGTAGGTCTAATTAACAATTGATGAATAAACATATTTTGAGAAGCCATTTCATTTATTACTCTGAATTTTTGAGTATATGTTTTGTCAGCTCCTGCAAAACCATCAAAAATAAATACTTCTTTACCATTCAAATAATCAATCATTTTAGATTTAATAGAATTAAAAGCTTCTCTTGAAATTGGTCTGTTAACTTTTCCCCAAGCTATATCATTGTGAATACTATCAGTATCAACAATAAATTTATCCTTAGGTGAACGGCCTGTATATTTACCGGTAGTAACAACAAGCGCACCTGTTTCAGATAATGTACCTTCTCCACGTCTCAAAGCTGCTTCTGTTAATTGAGCAGGTGTCCAGTTTCTATGAACTGCTGATGGAGAAGTAATTCCTAATTTTTCAATACCATAAGTTTCCATAAATTTCTCCTTTTAAGTGTTACTTATACAATAATTAATATAGTATAAATCCTTTGTTTTTGCAAGTGTTTTAGACAATTAAATATTAAATTTATATTAATTTTTTATTTCTTTTAATATAGTATCTCGTGCCCAAATTGCTTCTTCTTTTGTAGCCGGTTTTATATCTTCTAAAGGATATTTTATACCTAAATTTTCATATTTTGGAATTGCCATGTTGTGATATGGTAAGACATCAAGAGCTTGTATATTCTTCAATGTTTTTAAAAAGCGGCCAAGTTCTTTTAAATATTTTTCATTTAAAGTTACATTCGGAACGACTACGTGTCTTATCCATACAGGAATTTGCATTTCAGACAAATATTTTGCAAATTCAAGAATATTTTTATTTGTATGACCTGTAAGTTTTATATGTTCATTATCATCAATATGTTTTATATCAAGAAGAACAAGATCTGTATATTTTAAGAGTTTATCAAACTTGTTGCAATTTTTATTTTGTTCTTCGACATTTTTGTCATTTTGAACAGAGCGAAGAATCTCGAATTTTTCTGAATAACGTTTAAATGTCACACCTGACGTATCAAGTGCAGTATGGATATTTCTTTTTTTGGCTTCTTTAAACAATTCTGTTACAAAATCTATTTGCAGCAAAGGCTCACCGCCTGTAACAGTAATTCCGCCTCTACAAAATTCTTTTATACTATCATATTGAGATAATATTTCATTTACGGACATTTTTTTATTATCTCCGAGTTCCCAGGTATCCGGATTATGACAATATAAGCATCGCATAGGACAGCCCTGCATAAATATAACAAATCGAACCCCCGGACCATCTACTGTTCCGCAAGATTCGATTGAATGAATATTTCCATAAATTTGCGACATATTATACTTTTGAATGAATTTTATTATTTTCAGACACTGAACGTTTTGAAAAATCTGAAGGCATTGACATATGACCAACACTTGAGCCATTTGAATGTACAATTTCCGGAAGTTCAGATTCTTCTTTTACATTAGAACTACTTGATGCAACTAATGAAGAATGAAAAGTTCTTGATATAACATCATCTTGCTGTTCTTTTGTTAATTTGTTAAAATTTACCGCATATCCGGAAACTCTTACGGTTAATTGCGGATATTTTTCAGGATGAGCTTGAGCATCAATTAACGTTTCTCTGTTGAAAACATTTACATTCAAGTGATGTCCGCCTTTTTCAACATATCCGTCAAGTAAACTGATTAAATTTTCTTCTTGAATAGTCATATTTTCTCCTTTTAATTATTGCAAATACCCTCACAGCATCCGCAATCAAAACTTATATCACCCATAAATACTTCATCTTTTCCCAATGCGCTGGGTATAATTGAAAATGTATTTGAAATACCATCTTGAGCATCACCAAACGGTAATTTTGCAACAGAAGCAAGAGACGCAACGGCACCGTTAGAATCTCTTCCATGCATTGGATTTGCTCCGGGCGCAAGAGGAATTCCGGCTTTTCTTCCGTCAGGAGTATTGCCGGTTTTTTTACCATAAACAACATTTGATGTAATTGTTAAAATTGACATTGTAGGAATTGAATTTCTATATGTATTATGAGTTCTAATCATATTCATAAACTTATGAACTATTTCAACAGCTATAGAATCAACTCTATCGTCATTATTTCCATATTTTGGGTAATCGCCTTCCACTTCATAATCAACTACTATACCATTTTCATCTCTTATTGTTTTTACTTTTGCATATTTTATAGCCGATAATGAATCCGCAACTACAGATAATCCTGCGATACCTGTTGCAAAGTAACGTTTTACATCTCTGTCATGCAATGCCATTTGAGCTCTTTCATAACAATATTTGTCATGCATATAATGAATAACATTTAAAGTATTTTCGTATTTTTCCATAACTTCATCATAATCAAGATATTCCGACGTTATTGGCCTGTATTTTGGGCCAACTTGTTCTTTCAATCTTTCGTCAACTCCGCCATTTATTGCATATAGCAAACACTTTGCTAAATTTGCACGTGCACCAAAAAATTGCATCTCTTTTCCGACAACCATAGATGACACACAGCAGGCAATTGCATAATCATCCCCATGGGTAACTCTCATCATATCATCATTTTCATATTGAATTGATGAAGTTGTTATTGAAATATGTGCTGCATATTTTTTGAAATTATGCGGTAAATTTTTTGACCACAGAACAGTCAAATTAGGTTCAGGAGCTGTCCCAAGATTTTCAAGAGTATGTAAATATCTGAAGGAGTTTTTTGTTACCAAAGTTCTTCCATCAACTCCCATACCGCCAATAGATTCAGTTACCCAAGTCGGATCACCTGAAAATAGAGCATTATACTCTGGTGTTCTAGCAAATTTTACAAGTCTCAATTTCATTATAAAATGATCTACAAGCTCCTGTGCTTCTGCTTCTGTTATTATACCTTCTTTCAAATCTCTTTCTATGTATATATCTAAGAAAGTGGAGGTTCTACCAATTGACATAGCTGCACCATTTTGCTCTTTAACAGCAGACAGATAGCCGAAATAAAGCCATTGAACAGCTTCTTTCGCATTTCTTGCCGGTTTTGAAATGTCAAATCCATAAATAGCACCTAGCTCTTTCATTTCTTCAAGTGCTCTAATTTGTTCAGCAAGTTCCTCTTTAAGCTGAATTTTTTCAGGTGTCATAGCGCCATGAACAGATGCATGCTGTTCCACTTTATCTTCAATAAGCCTATCAATGCCGTAAAGAGCAACTCTTCTGTAGTCTCCAATTATTCTGCCTCTGCCATAGGCATCCGGCAAACCAGTTAGAATTGCAGCGTGTCTTGCTTTTCTCATCTCTGGTGTATATACATCAAAAACGCCCTGATTGTGAGTCTTTCTATATTTTCTAAAAATCTTGGAAATTTCAGGATCAACTTTATAATCATAGGCTTCACAAGCATTTTCTGCCATTCTAATTCCACCAAATGGTTGTAGGGCACGTTTTAAAGGTTTATCAGTTTGTAAGCCGACAATTTTTTCATAATCTTTGTCAATATAACCTGCTCCATGAGAAGTTATTGATGACACTATTTTAGTATCCATATCCAATACACCAAGATTTTCACGTTCTTTTTCAAACAAATCCAAGCATTTTTTCCACAATCTTTTAGTTGCATCTGTAGGGCCTTCTAAAAACTCAGAATCCCCCTCATAAGGTGTATAATTTCTTTGAATAAAATCTCTTACATTAATTTCTTTATTCCATTTACCTGAAATAAACGAAGTTTCCGGGTAAATTTTCTTTTTTACATCTACCATATCGTCCCCAATCATGTTTTTCTGTCTAGTAGGCTTATTATACAACATAAAATAAAACTTGTAACGGGTATTTATAACTTTTGTAAAGATGGCTTAAAAACAACCTGTTTATAAGCTTTTTACCTTGACATTAAATTTAATTTTTTATATATTTTTGTAGAGGTAAACTATGATAGATGAAATTTTAGCATATACTGACAAAATAGGAAAACTTTTGGCAACATTTAAAGTCAGTCTTATATTGGGTATAATAGTAAATATCATAATAATTTCAGTTCTTTTTAAAGCTACTGAAATATTAATGAGAAAACTACAGGGAAAATTCAGTTCAGGCGACAGTAGTCTGCCCATGAATCACATTGTCCCTATTGTAGAAAAAGTAATTAAATTTTTAATTGTTTTTGTAATTGCAGCATCATTTTTACAAAGTCAAGGATATTCTTTAACATCATTGATTGCAGGTTTTGGAATTACAGGTTTAGCTGTAGGTTTTGCCGCTCAACAAACAATTGATCTATGTTTGGAACAATTTCAATACTTGCAGATAAAGCATTCAAAATTGGGGATTATGTAAAAATTAACAATGTTGAAGGATACGTAGAAAGTATAAACCTGCGTTCAACAAAAATTAGAACTCTTGATAATTATTTGGTTACAGTGCCAAATGATACTTGTGCAAACAGTATAATTGAAAACGTATCAAAAGCTTCTAAAAGAAAACTTGATATGACTTTTGGAGTGACATACGATACTTCTGATGAAAAAATTCAAAAAGCTATAGACATTGTAAAAGAAGTTTTAACAGAACGTTCTGATATTCATAAAGATTTTCACGTTTTTGTAGATACATTAGATAGCAGTTCTATTAATATCAAACTATTTGGGTATGTAAAAACAAAATCGTATTTTAATTTTTTGGCAATAAGAGGAAGTATATACCAAAGTGTTGTCCGCAGATTTCGTAGTGAAGGTATAGACTTTGCATTCCCGTCACAGACTATATATATGGCAAAATGAATATAAAAATTATTGCACTGGGAAAAATTAAAGAAAAATTTTTAAAAGACGGTATAGATGAATTTTTAAAACGTCTCGGTCCATATGCTTCTGTTGAAATTGTTGAGCTGAATCCGATAGAGATTAAAGATGAACATTTAACGGATAGGGTATTAAAAGAGGAGGGAGAGAAAATTTTATCTTTAATAAAACCTCAATCTTATGTTATTACTCTTGAAATTAAAGGAAAGGCTATTTCTTCAGAAGAATTTGCAGAAAAAATTGAATGCCTGACAAATGAAGGAATTCAGGAAATAATATTTGTTATAGGTTCATCTTGTGGAATTTCTCCTATAGTTTCAGAAAGAGCAAATTTTAAAATGAGTATGTCAAGGATGACTTTTTTGCACCAGTTTGCAAGACTTATACTCGTAGAGCAAATATATAGAGCTTTCAAAATTATAAAAGGCGAAACATATCATAAATAAAAATTAATCAACAGAGAAAATCTCCCTTATATCATCCATTGTAAGAGATTTCGTAATATTTCTATCAACCGAAATAACACTATCAACAAGATTTCGCTTTATAGTTTTAAGTTTTTGTATTTTTTCTTCAACAGTATTTTTAGTAATAAGTCTATACACAAATACTTTTTTAGTTTGACCGATACGATAAGCCCTGTCTGTTGCCTGATCTTCAACTGCAGGATTCCACCAAGGATCGTAATGTATTACATAATCTGCACCTGTCAAGTTCAAACCGGTACCGCCAGCCTTCAAACTTATTAAGAATATCTTTACTGTCGGATCTGTATTAAACCTTTCAACAGCACCTTGTCTATCTTTCGTCTTACCTGTCAAGTACTCATACTTAATTCCGGTTTTATCAAGCCAAGCTTTAATAATATCAAGCATATCTACAAATTGACTGAACAATAGAACTCTATGGCCTTCATCAACAATTTCCTCTAGCATTACTTTAAGTTTTTCAAACTTACCCGAAGCAATAATGTTTTTAACATTCTCTTTGTCATAAAGCCTTGGATGACAGCATATCTGACGCAACCGGAGAAGTGCCGAGAATATAGACAATCTGCTCTTTTCAAGTCCGTTTTGTTCGATTGATTTAAACAATTCTTCTTTCGTACTGTCTAATACTGTTAAATAGAAATCTTTTTGTTCATCTGTCAATTCACAATAAGCAATATTTTCGACTTTATCCGGCAAATCTTTTGCAACATCACGTTTCATACGGCGCAAGATAAACGGATATATTTGTAATTTTAAACGTTTTTCAACAGTTTTGTCTTGACGCTCCATAATTGGATTAACATATCTGTAATTAAAATCTGCAACAGTAAATAAAAATCCCGGCATAAGAAAATCAAAAACCGACCACAATTCTTCAAGTTTATTTTCAATCGGAGTACCTGAAAGTGCTAGTTTATGAGATGCTTGAAGCTTTTTAACAGCTTGCGCTGTTTGTGACATAGCATTTTTAATATTTTGCGATTCATCAAGCACAACGTATCTGAAATTATACTCTTTCAATTTTGCAATATCACGTCTCACGAGTGCATAACTTGTAATAACAATATCATAATTTGGAATCTCTTTAAATAATGATTTTCTTTCTATACCCGCCAATTTTAATGTAGTCAAAGTAGGAGCAAACTTTTGAATTTCAGATTCCCAGTTAAACACAACAGTTGTCGGACATATTACAAGTGTAGGCATAGGACCGTCTTCTTCTTTTGCCTTTTGAATAACAGCAAGTGCCTGTAAAGTTTTTCCAAGCCCCATATCATCTGCCAAAATTCCGTTCAAACCATACTTATACATAAACCAAAGCCAACCAAAGCCTTTTGTTTGATATTCTCTAAATTCGGCATTTATACCTTGCGGTAATTTTAAATTTTCTGAAGTTGAAAAGGTTGACATTTGTTTCCAAAAATTTTCAAACTCTTCACTCAATACAAGTTCTACATTTAGGTTTTGAAGCTCATTTATCAAACCTGCACGATATGTTTTTACAATAAATTTATTATCATTATTTCGATAGACATCAAAAGAATTGAATGCACGCATTATGGAATATATATCTTGCGCAGGATATTCGACAAAACCGAGACTTCTTATTCTGCTATATTTTTCACCACTCTGGATAGTTTCATATATTTCGTCAAAATTTATAATTTCTTCGCCCGCTTGTCCATACAAAAATATCTCAAAACTATCTTCAGCTTCTTGAGAAAATTCTATTTTAGCGCACAATTTAAAAGGATTATCCATTAATTTAAAGAAATTCATATCATCTTTTTCAATAAATTTCCATCCTTCTCCGGCTTGTTTTATATAATAATTATAAAAATCAATAGCGTTTTCTTTCTCTAGCGCCAAATTATTTGTCTGCATAGGAACAAATTTGCAAGCCAAAAGCATTTGATAAGCTTCGTGTTCATGTTTTATATTTCTTTTAACCCAATATATAAAATCTTCACCCTGTTTTTTGACTGTAATATACGGAGCTTTATCTGCTGTAGATTTTGAATACGGAACAATAACTCCATCATAATCAAATTCTAATGATGCTTTGAGAGATTGATCATAATCTATCCCTAATGTAACAACATTAACAGGCGGACGCTCCGTAAGCATTAATCTGCTAATGTTTTCATCTACCTCAACATCCATAATCTCTTGAAGTTTAGGTAATTCTTCATATATAAATTTACCGCCTTCCGAATCTTTCAAATCTGTAAAAGATGATTTTAGTATATTTTGAGGAAGCGAATTCATTGCTATATTAGTAGGAAATATGATATTTTTATATCTTCCCCATTTTAGATGTCTTGAAAAATATCTAACTTCCTCTAACGGATAAACATCATCTCTATCAGGTCTTTCCCATTCCAGAGAAAGAAGAATTGTTCCTTGAGTCCCTGTGTTTACAGTTAATTTGAGTTTCCATTCTTCATCAGTAAACTTCAAACGCTCTTTTGTTTTTTCATCCAAAACCTCATCAGCTTTTGATAGCAAAGTAAACATAGGACCAAATTTTGTTATCGGAATATCATACCAGCCGGCTTTTTTATCCTGTCTGGAAACCGTTAACAATTGTTGAAATATTGCAACTTCTACCTTTTGAGAATTGTTTAATTCAAAAGTTTTATCTTGCTTTTGCGCTTCAATCAATGCCCTTAAAATAGGTTCAATCTGCCTGACCACCTTACCTGTTTCGCGAGAACGTACTAATATTGAGAAAAAATTAGCTTTTCTTTTGGAATTAAAATGAAAAATAAAGCTTCCTGTAGGTTCTTCTGTAAGAGCCGTATTTTCATCGGGGAAATCAAATTCCATGCCAAATTTTGTTTCAAGCCAATCTTCATATGCATGCTCATCTATTGCTTTTAGAGCTACAGCAACTGCATGTTTGCACCATTCATCTTTCAAAGGACAATTACAGCGAGCTTCAACTTTGTTCTTTTTGAATATCAAATCAGTATTGTAATGATCCTGAAAATTTCCTTTAACTTTTCCCATATAAAAATTTTTTTCAGGATAAGTATCGAATACCATATCTTTCAAATGATATTCATACCCCCTGCGCCAATTCCCTGCGCCGGCTTGTTCTTTTATGAATTTGTAATTAAATTCCTGCTGTTGTTTGGCACTCATTAACGAGTAATCTCTTTCCTTAAGGGTGTAACCGCTTACGAAGATTTAAAATCTATAAACCCTACAAAATTATTATACATGGAATATCAAAAAAGGCAATATGTTTTATTACTCAAGAAAATAAAAATGATAATAATACGCAAAGACAATACCGAACAATGCACCCATAATAACTTCAAACGGGGTATGTCCTAATAGTTCTTTTAGCTTTCCGCCAATTGCCTGAACATCATTGTTATAAAAATCTTCCATCATCCTATTTAAACATGCTGCCGTTTTTCCCGCTGCACGTCTTACTCCCGCAGCATCATACATTGTAACCATAGCAAAACCAAGTGCTATTGCAAATTCAATAGAATCAAACCCTGTTATAAGTCCGACTGATGTAGCAAGCCCCATTACACCTGCTGAATGAGAACTTGGCATGCCGCCTGTTGTTGTAAATATTTTAAAATTTATATGCTTTGCTTTTAATGTAAAAATTACAAATTTAACAATTTGAGCAAAAAATGCCCCAAGCATACCTGCTGATAAAACTTCAAATCCCGTATCTCGGATTATTGACAACATATTCCCTCTCTTTTTTTATAATATAACATACTTTTTTTATATGCAAAATGTTAAACTTTTCTTATTTTATCTAAAATTTGTTCGAAAATTTGCGAATTTAAATTATTTTTCTTTAATATTTCAAAACATTTTTTTATATTGTAATTAAGATCCTTTTTAGCTTTTTCAAGCCCGTAAAGATTTACATAAGTTAATTTTCCTTCTTCTTTATCTTTACCGAGCGTTTTTCCCATTTTTTCAAAAGTTGAAGTGACATCCAATATATCATCAGCTATTTGAAAAGCAACTCCCATATATTGTCCAAATTCAGTAATATCTGACAATTGTCTTTCTGTAGCATTTGCAATTATAGCACCTGTACGCAAGGCCAATTTAAATAAATCTGCAGTTTTATGAGTGTGAATATAATTAAGTATATCAGGAAGCTGATCGTCATCAGGATTAACTTCAAAATTTTCACTTTCAATATCTACGACTTGACCGGCGATAACTCCATAAGCTCCCGCAGCTTGAAAATATTCTTCCATTATCTTTATAAGTTTTTCTGAACCTAAATTTTTGGAATTTTTTAAAATTATTTGCGGGGCAAAAGTTAACAAAGCATCACCAGCTAATACTGCATTAGCTTCCCCAAAAACCATATGATTTGTAAGTTGTCCACGTCTATAATTGTCATTATCCATACAAGGTAAATCATCATGAATAAGTGTTTGGGCATGCAGCATTTCAATTGCACAGGCAGTTGGAATTGCATCTTCAAAATTTCCCCCAAACATTCTGCAGGCTTCAAGACACATAACTGGTCTCAAACGTTTACCCGGAAGGGTAACTGTATATTTCATTGCCTTAAATATTTTCTGAGGATAATTTACAGGCATAAATTTGTCTAATTTTTCATTAATTAAATTTATATATTTTTGCATTGATTATATCCTAATAGTAAAATCCATCAGCTTTAAAACGGTCGATAACTTCCTGCAACTGTTCATCAGCGCAAACATATGACAATCTAAAAAATCCTTCACCGCAATCTCCAAATGCCGTTCCGGGAACAAGAACTACACCTGATTTTCTTAAAGCTTCCTGACAGAAATCAAATGACGTTTTAAAATTTCTTGGAATTGGAAGCCACAAATAAAATGTTGTATGCGGAATATTATCCATAGGCCATCCAAGTTCTTTAAAACCTTTTACCATAATAGCTTGCTTTCTTTTATAACCTTCATTTCCTTCTTGGATATATTTATCACCTTCGGGAGAGTTCATAATTTCAGCACAAGCTTTTTGAAGAGCTTTAAAAATACCGTTATCCAGAGTTGATTTTGCCTTGCCGAAACGTTGTATAACATCCTTATTTCCACAAACCCAGCCCAGACGCCAACCTGTAACAGCATATGGCTTTGATAAACTAAAAAATTCTATTCCAACATCTTTTGCACCTTCAAGTTCAAAGATACTGAAAGGTTTTTCATCTTCCGCAAAATACAAATCACAATATGCCGCGTCTGACACCAATAAAATTTCATGTTTTTTACAAAAATCAATTATTGATTTAACATAATCTTTTGTTGTAGATACACCCAAAGGATTATTCGGGAAATTTATAAACAAAGCTTTTATATTTTCAGCCTTATAACCTT
>Ga0256405_10010830_pt1 | contig 11866 bp, 7 predicted proteins | sample RumenRJG_02DNA_FD_189096 | JGI IMG/M metagenome (GOLD analysis project Ga0256405, IMG submission 189096) | Bovine rumen microbial communities from Lethbridge, Alberta, Canada - RJG_02 | ecosystem: Host-associated > Mammals > Digestive system > Stomach > Rumen | place: Canada: Alberta | collected...
GTGTATCCAAGAGCGGACAGCGACCAATTACTGTATCTGGCCAAGGAACTGAATGTAGACATCCTTGTTTCAGGACATTCCCATCAGCCCAAAATAGAGCAGAAGGAAGGGATTTTGCTTTTAAATCCCGGAAGTCCGATTGTTCCAAGACTTGCGGACAGGACCGTGATGCTTCTTGAAGTCGACAACAGGGCAGTTGATGTGGAAATCGTAAAGATCGGCTCACCGGTATGCAGCGCACTTGATTTTGACCAGTACAAGAGGGATTGAAATGGGAAGCAAATGGCAAATGGAAAAACATAATGACCCATATTATAAAAAAGCTAAAAAAGAGGATTATCGTTCAAGAGCATCATATAAGCTCAAACAGCTTGATAAAAAATATAAACTCATCAAACAGGGAAATACTGTAGTGGACCTCGGTGCGGCACCCGGCGGTTGGTCACAGGTCGCCCTTGAAAAGGTAGGCGAAGAGGGAATCGTCGTTGGAGTTGACCTGAACAGGTTCAAGAAGTTCCATGAAGAGAACTACTATGGAATCAGAGGGGATTTCACAACACCCGAAGTCCAGGAAAAGATCATGAAAATAATCGGCGGAAAAGCCAAGGTAGTGATGTCAGACGCATCACCTTCACTTTCAGGCATCAAAAACATAGACCAGCTCCGCTCCATCGACCTGACATATGCAGTTATCGGAATAGCTGAAAATATCCTTGAACCGAAAGGCAATCTTGTCATGAAGGTATTCCAGGGTCCCGAATATAAGGAAATGCTGGATTCACTTAAAGGCAAATTCAGACATGTCAGAACCACAAAACCAGCATCATCACGTAAAAAAAGTTCTGAAATGTATGTAGTCGGGCTTGAATACATGCCTAATAAAAAAAAGAGAAAAAGAAAATAATTAAAGTTCCTTGTAGGCATCAGCAGCTGTTTTAAGTTTTTCTTTAGCAAAATCAATCCTACTGTCAACTTCATTGGATGGCTTGCCGGCATCCAAAGCGCTTTGGACATTCTGAATAGCCGAATCTGCCCGTGACAGCTCTATTTTTGCATCATTATAAACCTTGACATCATCAGCACCCTTAGCGTAATAAGTTGCTTTGATATTATCGAATTTTGCAGACAGATTGTTATATGAAGATCTTAACTCTGCAAGTTCATCATATTGAGTTCCAGAGGATATCTCATTTGTAATCCCATTGGAAACAGTACTATAACCTACATATGCCACAACAATAATTGTTGCGATAATCATAATGACTCCAACAACAGAAATCAGCATTGAAGTGGATTTGAATAAGCTTAATCTAGATTTTCTCATATTAACCTCAATAATAAGTAGATTAGTTAGTAATATATTGATTTTACTATATTAATGTTACTTATCAAATGCTCTTAGGCAATGTTTTTTAAGTATAAAAAAATAATATTATGACAATGAACTCTACTACCAAAACACAAACATCAACTGCAAAATTTGAAGAATTTTTTGCAACATCATATAAGGATGATGTATTTAAAATACTTGAAAAATATCCTGATGACAGATCACTGACCGTGAACTATCAGTCATTGGAAATGTTTGATCCTGAATTAGCTGATTTGCTGATTGAAAAGCCTGAAGAGGTTATTCAAGCGGCACAAATGGCTATTAAAAATATTGATCCGCTGGTGAAAGACGCAGACATCAACATTCGTTTTGAAAACCTGAGCAACATCATCCAGTTAAAGGACCTTTTAAGCAAATACATTGGAACATTTGTGGCTGCTGACGGTATTGTGAGAAAAACAGATGAGATAAGACCTCGTATTGAAACCGGTGTTTTTGAGTGTAGAGGATGCATGAGACTGCACGAGGTCGAACAGACATCTGGAAATCATATTATTGAACCTTCATTATGTAGCGAATGTGGCGGAAGGTCATTCAGACTGCTCCAGGAAGAATCAAAATACATTGACACCCAAACAGCAAGAATGCAGGAGCCGCTGGAGAATCTATCCGGAGGAACCGAACCTAAACAAATGCTGATGATTTTGGAAGACGATTTGGTCGATGATTTAAATCCCGGAGATAAGGTGAGAATCACAGGTACATTGAAAACATTCCGGGAAGAGAGAAGCGGCAAGTTCAAAAATTACATTTACGTCAATCATATTGAACCGTTAGAGCAGGAATTTGAGGAGCTGCACCTTTCCGAAGAGGATGAGGAAAAAATCATTGAACTGTCACAGGACCCTCACATTTACGACAAGATTATCAAATCCACCGCACCATCAATCAGAGGATACAGAGAAGTCAAGGAAGCCATTGCCCTGCAGCTCTTTGGTGGAGCTGCCAAACAACTCGAAGACGAGACCAAACTGAGAGGAGACATCCACATTCTCATTGTCGGGGACCCAGGTATTGGTAAATCCCAGATATTGAAATACGTTTCAAGACTCGCACCAAGAAGCATCTATACAAGTGGTAAGGGTACAAGTGGTGCCGGTTTGACTGCAGCAGCAGTCAGAGACGAACTTGGAGGATGGTCTCTTGAAGCAGGTGCACTGGTACTTGGGGACCAGGGTAACGTCTGTGTTGACGAACTGGACAAGATGAGGTCCGAAGACCGCTCAGCGCTTCACGAAGCACTGGAACAGCAGACCGTAAGTATCGCAAAAGCGGGAATCATGGCAACATTGAACTCAAGATGTTCCGTTCTTGCAGCTGCAAACCCTAAATTCGGTAGATTCGACAGATTTAAAGTTCTTGCAGAACAGATTGATTTGCCTGCACCGATCATTTCCCGTTTCGATTTGATATTTGTAATTGAAGACAAGCCAAGCAGGGAAAAGGATTCAGACCTGGCAAAGCACATTCTGGAAATACATAAGGAAAATACAGTCAACTACGAAATTGAACCTGAACTGCTTAGAAAATATATTGCATATGCCCGTAAGAATGTCAATCCACGCCTGACCGATGAAGCCAATGACATCCTAAGGGAATTTTATGTGAATACCAGAAACAGCAATCCAGAAGAGCAGGGCGCCGTTCCGATTACAGCAAGGCAGCTGGAAGCTACCATTCGTCTGGCGGAAGCAAGTGCAAAAATCAAACTCAAGGACAAAGTGGAAGCAGAGGATGCGAATAAAGCTGTGAAACTGACCATGTTCTGTCTTAAGGACATTGGTGTTGATCCTGAAACCGGTGAAATTGACATCGACCGTATCGGAGACGGAACACCAAAATCCGACAGGGACAAGATTCAAAGGGTTACTGAAGAAATCAAACTTCTGGAAGAAGAGTTTGCCGGCGATGCACCATTGAATGTACTTCTTTCAAACATGAACGAAAAATATGGCGTCAGTGAAGATAAAACCGAGCAAATCGTTAGAAACCTCAAGCAGAAAGGAGTCATCTACGAACCTAATACAGGATACTTCAGACGTGTTCTCTAAACTATACAAATTATAATTTTGACATGCATCACATGTACATGTTTCCAGTGGAATAATTATGTGACGTTCAACAACATTATATTTAATAATAATTAAAGACAAAAATAAAGTCATTATGAGAAAATTGTTGTTGGTTGTTTTAATCTTATTTTTGGTTATGGGAGCTGTCAGCGCTCAGGATAATGCAAATGGTACTGCAGACCATGTGCTCAAAGATAGGGAATACAATACAGACATCGACGATGATGGAGACCCGATGTTGGTCGAAGAAAACAGCTATATCCCCGTTGATGTTAGTGTTGATGAAGAATGGAGCCTGAATGTTTATATTGACAAACATGACTCCGTAATGAATGGTGAACTTAACAATGTAACAGATAGCCATATCGACATTCCAACAAGCGTGATGAACGGTGATGATGAAGTTCAGCTGGCCTTGGGAGAACATAGCATAGTCTATGAATTCAAATTCGCCAACACCACCTCAATATACAGTCCCGATGCATATGTTAGTGAGTCAGGGGTATTTTTTGACTTTGAATTTATCCGCAGCAGCAAAACACCTCAAGATTCCATCTACCGGTTCACATCACAATTCAACATCATCCCACCTATAGAACCAATAGTGAATACATTCAACCCAAGTGATTTTGACATGACCTATTCCGATACTCTTTCATTCTATTTCAAGGGATTGAGTTCATCAGAAGTTGACATCTATCTTGACGACGATTTATTCACATCATTTGAAGTCGACGAGAATCCCTTTGAAGAGGAGATTGACACTTCAAAGCTGGCAATAGGATCATATAATTTTGTCTGCATAGTGAAATCGGAAAATGTCTATGCAGAGTATAACGTTGATGCGAGCACCTCAAACTCAATGGTCCGCATTGATTTCGTCAAATCAAAAGTTGTCAAAACACCAAACAGATACATCACAATAATAAATACCACTTTAAACGTTTGTGACTTTCCAGAATTAAATCCGATTTATATAAATGCCCCTCCGCTTGACATAACATACACCAGAAGCATTCCAATGCGTTTTGAAGGTCAGGGAGATGGGGATTTTAAAGTCTATATTGACGGTGAAAAGGTTTATGACAACAACATTATGCTTTCATGGGAAAATACAATCTATGCGCCTACCAAGGACAGCAAAGGAAATTACTTTGATGTTGGAGCCCATGACATCTCATTCGAATTCACATCATCAGACAAGTATGTTCTTTTCAATCCGCAAATAATCCTGAGGGACAATACCTTAATATTCAACTTTTTGGATGCACAGCAAAGCGGATCCTTTTTAAATGACAAGTATATCGCAAATACAACACTGAACATAATCGACAAGGGCACACAGTTCATCCCAATAGAATCAGATGCTGTTGTAAGAATCGTTCATACAGATGACATAAACCTTAAAATCGACACATTGCCTTATGCATATAATCTGACCGTATTTGTAGACGATGTTGAAATCTATGACTCATACACCACAGAGGATGCAATCAGCATCAAGACATTCTTTGGAAGGTCCTCCCTTTCAGAGACAAATGAAAGGGACATCCAGACAGGCACCCACAAAATAAGGTTTGAGTTCAAGGCATCATACAAATATGACGTTGACGCATCATTTGAGGATGGCGAGCTTAATTTCAAATTCAAACAAACCGGTTCCAGCATTGAACCTAAAGGAGTCTATTATCAGTTCAACACTTCCCTAATCGTTACCGAAAAGGAAAAGACAGTCCATATTCTGAAAGTGAAAAACTATACCTATTTTGACGATACCGAATTCATTGTCAAGATGGATGAATATGAACCGGAAACCGACGACGACTGGGATGATTTGGATGATGATGAGGAACCTCCAATAGGCACACAGGACGTCGGAATCATAATAAGCAATGAAAACGGAGTGGTCTACACCGGCGATGAGCTGATTAACGTTTACGAACATCTGGATTGGAACTACGAGTTCGAAAACGAAGAGCTGCCTAAGGCAGGAATATACACCATAAAAATCATCAATCTTGCAGACAATACATATGATACTGCAAAATTCGAAGTTAAAAAGGCAAATAGGATTTTCAGCAAAAAATACATATCAGATGATTTCAATGTTCTTTTCACACTTGACTTTTCATCATGCAGGTCAGATTTGAACAGTCCGTGTGAGATTACCTTAAACAATGAGAAAAAGACAATCAAAGTTAAAAAGAGCGCAACTAAAAGCAAGTATGAAGTGCTCTTTAAGGATATAGATCCTGGAACATACACCGCAACATTTACCCTCAAGGGAAATGACATATACAATGACGTTACATTAAAATCAAAGGTCACCGTGAAAAAAGAGGCCCCAAAAATTACTTATCAGAAAAGCGGCGGAAATAAACTTGAGCTGACCATCGACATAGGCAAATCCAAAAGCAATGCTGTTCTGATTGTAAGTGCAGGAGGCCAACAAAAGAAATTTACAGTAAACAAGAATACAAAACATCTTACAGTTGAATTCAACAGTCTGCCGACCGGCAGCTACGATGTTGAAATCGAGTTCAAAGGCAATGAAAGGTATACTGCCAAAACACTAAATACCGCAATTGAAATCACATACTCACAACCTTCAGTTCCGGAACAAATTCCTGATGATGATAATAAGGATCCGGGAAAAGGTTTTGGAAACAACAGTGGTGGAATCGGTACCGGAAGCGGTGACTCCAATGCGCTGGGCAGCGGAAACGGCACATACAACGGAAAATTGTCAATGAACGGCAAAGGCTTCAACGGAGATTTAGGTTCCCAGGGAAGTGGACACGGCGATGGAGCCAAAAGCTATGAAATAACCAAAAACATCAAACTCGATGAAGGTTCAAATACCTTGCTGATATTTCTGATTATAGCGTTCATTCTTCTGATTTTAAGTTTCCTATATGAAAGACGCGAAAAGGATGACCCTGAGGAATACTAGTTTCCATATCGTGTTGACATTGTGATTAAAAAATCAATTATCTTTTTTTCAAAATCATTTAAAATTTCAAAAAACATTTGAACTGTTCGCAGATTTCAATTTTATATATTAGTTCATTCAAATAGAATATTATATTCCATTATGAATATTGAAGTGAAAGATAGAGTTGTTTAATTATGAAGATAAAAAGGATAATGCTTATAACGTTTCTGTTATTGGCAGTTTTAGCAATAGGTGCCGTCAGTGCGGCTGATGATGTTGCATCAGACAACATGACAGTCAGTGATGATGCGGATGTCATCGCAGCTGACGATGAAGATGACATCGATTATGGCATCGAGATAAATAAAGATAAAATATACATTGATGAAGATGATGATGAATATTATGAGTATGAAACAATTGCAGAGATAACATTACCTGAAGTTACCAAAGGCAGTTTCCAAATCTTAAATGGTGAAGATGTAGTTACACAGTTGGACGTTGATGATACGGTAATTGCACGTTTGGATGATGAAGATGGTGATGAACACTGGGAGTATGATGAAGATTATGGGTTTGAGGGTACTATCTATTTAGAAGACTTTGATTTAACCAAAGTTCATGATGGTGATGTGCTCTCCTTCAAATTCTTTAAATACACCGGAGGAAAATATGTAGAAGACAAGAGTTATACAAAACTATGCAATGTTAGTTTGACTGATACTATCATGAAATTATTTGATGGCAATAATGAAATTGAAGGGGAAATTAATGTCCATGAAATTGATCTCAACAATCCTGATGAAAATTTCACCTATGTCAATGTCACTCAAATGGAGGGAATTTTCAGAATAACCCTTGAAAATGATGATAACACATTTGAAATATTTAATGAGAATTTAAATACTACTGGAAGAAGATGTACCGAATTCAACGATGAAGAAGGAAATCACTATTATATTTTCTCTTTCTCATTAACTGACATAAACAATTACATCGCCGAAATGTATGATGGAGATTCATTAAATGGTTTTATTGACAAGAAAATTATGTCCACTGGAGATGAAATGTATTTCGAACTCATTGAAGATGATGAAGACGAAACTGAAATAGATTCCCTATCAATGACTATTACCATTAAGGATGAAAAAATCTTATTTGATGATGAGGACGATGTTGATATTGATTATAATGATCTGGACATTGTCATGACCGAAGGATGGAATGAAACTGTAATACTTAGGTATGTAGTTCAAGAGGGCATCGACGGAAAAATCGTAATATATCTCAATGATAATCAGACCGCTTCATTTGAAAAACAAATATCCGAGATGGAACCTAAAGAAGATGAGGATGAAGATGAATTCTATTATAATATAACCATTAGTGATTTAAACATAACCGGTGCAGGTGAATATGTACTTCGCTGCTATTTTTATGATGAAAACGGAGATCCATTATATGAATATGATAAGGATTACCCTGAAATCTTAAAATTATATCCTGCACAAATCGTAACTGGAGAGAATGCAACAATTTCTGTCAATCCGGTTCCTATATCAGTCGATGCTAATGAAACCATCATTACAATCAATGCAACTGATGATGGAGATGATGTTGTAACGGTGTATATTGATGGAGATAATATGCCACTCACATTCAAACTTGCTGAATCTCCAATGGACACTGACGGAAATTATATCATCACATCCGAAAAATTAAATCTTGGAGTGGGGAATCATACTCTAAACATTACCTGCAAAGGAACTAATATAGTTGCTAACGTTACTATAGTTACAGACCTTGAAATTGAACTTCTTGATGAGGAGGATACTGCTTACACCACATTTAATGATGCTTTTGCTTTCATCACTCTTGAAGAAGGTGACATTACTACATCCCATGACATTACAGGTAAAATTAATGTGACTCTAACTGACAGTACAGGAAATGTAACACAAATAACATTCGATATTGATGATATAAATATTGATGCAAATCTAGAAGCTTTAGCAATTTGCACTAATGATATGGGTATTGACTTAAATGGAAAATATTATGTTGTTGTAAAATATTTTGATGGAAATAAGGGTATAGTTCAAACTGAAGGCAATGTGACTTTCAAATCATTCAATCCTGAGGATTATGGAACTTCCATTAATGATACAATAACTAATGACAATATAATCACATTCACTGACCTTCTTCCAGACTGCAATATCAAAGTTGAAATTGACGGAAATAGAACCGTTAAAATCGAAGAATCCGATTTAAACAAAGGATTTGATCAACAAGGAAACATATTCTATTCTATAAAACAAAACAAGTTGAGACTTACAGACGGACCTCATTCAATAAGCATATACATTGACAATAATGGTGCATATATAGAGTTAGGCAGTAAAAATGTCATCGTAGATTTAGAAGAAAACTTTGATCTCGGATTAACAATAATCGCTGCAGACATCGAGGAAGGAAAAATCGCCAATGTGGCAATCACAACCAACTCCACATTCACCGGAGACATCCTGGTGCAGGTTGAAAATCAAAACCGCACCGTCAATGTCGTTAACGGAAAAGGCAACCTTTCACTAACCGGATTAAAGGCAGACACCTATACTGTAACCGCAATATTCAAATCAAATGGAATATTCAATGACAGCACCAAGACAAAAACATTCAAAGTGACTTCCAAACCGGTTACACCTGCCAAAAAGGCGAATGTCATTAAATTGACTTTAAAAAAGGTCAAAATCAAGAAATCCGCCAAAAAGCTTGTCCTGAAAGCGACCTTAAAAATCAACGGCAAGGCCGTTAAAGGTAAAAAGGTCATTTTCAAGTTCAAAGGCAAAAAATACACCGGAAAAACCAACAAGAAAGGTGTTGCCAAAGTCACCATCAAGAAAAAAGTATTGAAAAAGCTCAAGGTTGGTAAAAAAGTAACATACAGCGCAAAATACTCTACCAAAACCGTCAAAAAAACAGTTAAAGTCAAAAAATAAGGATTCAACTCCTTATTTTTCCTTATTTTTTTAAAACTCTCCAAATACCATCTTAAAATACTAGTGAATATCCTGCTTATCCATATTCAGATTTTCATAATCATTATGCAATCTGATTTTTTAAGTTTTAAAAAAAGCCTAAAACTGCCAATAACAAATGTTTATATAAGATTAAAGATAATAAGATTAAATATTATTTTAAAATATAGTTTAAAATTACCGAAAAAGGAGGAATAAATAATGAAAACTAAATTAAAAATATCTGGAATATTTGTAGTTTTCATTGCAATGCTACTTTTGATGGGTGCTGTTTCAGCATCTGACGAATCCATTAGCAATCATACAATATCTGGAGTAGAAACTACAGAATTAAATGCTGATGAAAGCGTTTTAAGCTTAGAATCAGCCGATGACAATATCATTAAGGAAAAAGAATCCACACAGGATTCAACCATAACTCAAACTAATGACAATACCTTAGGAAATTCAACTGGTGAAAACACCACAACCGAAGGCGTCATTACAGCAAGCGACCTTAAAACCGAGTACCATTCCGGAAAAACAATCAAAGTAACAGTAACAGATAAGACAACCGGAAAAGGAATAGCAACTACCCTTAAGGTCCAATATGTACAAAACGGCAAAATCGCCAAAGAAGCAAGTTATAAAACCGATTCCAATGGGGTAGCACAAATTACAACCGCACTCCCTGTAGGAAAATACGTCTTTAAAATCAGCCACGATGACACCAAGGACAATGTGACTGCAGCAACTGTCAGCAAAGTCCTGTCAATCGTAAAAACCACTACAAAAGTGACTGCAAAAAAAGCTACCGGATATAAGGGATATAAGATTACCCTAAAAGCGGTACTGAGCAAGACAAAAGACGGCAAAAAGGTTAACGAAGGAAAAGTTAAATTCAAAATCAACGGAAAAACCTACACAGTCAAAGTTAAAAACGGAGTTGCAACCAAAAAGATCAAATTGACAAAAGTCAAAACATACAAATACACTGCACAGTTCCTCGGCAATGAAAACATCAAAAAATGCAAAGTTGCAAGCGGAAAGGCAGTTGTTAAAAATACATACGCAACCAAAATTGTTGTAAACAACATAAGAGGCCAATCAGGAGACAAAGTGAAATATCAAATCCAAGTATTAACAAAATCCGGCAAGAAAGTTACTTCCGGACAAGTTAAAATAACCTGGAACGGAAAATCACTCGTCTGTAATGTCACAAATGGAGTAGTGAAACTCATTGGAACCCTTGGTGGAAACTTCAAAAAAGAAGTTAAAGGCACCCAATATTACTATAAACAGTTCACTACAAAATTCAAAGCAAAATACATTCCAACATCCTTAAAATACAAAGGAAGTTCAGCGAAGTATAAAATGGTTTCAACCTACAAATGCAGCGTATGTGGCAAAACAGATTCACACACCCATATTGTAAACGGAACCTCAACCAAGATTGTGGTATCTTAAGAGAATTCATTTCTCTTACCCTTATTTTTTTTAAAAATTCAACCTGAATTTTTCAACCTCACACCAGATTAGCAATACATTAATAAATGATTAAAACCATATTTAATATATTATACTTATACTAATTTTATAAGGAGAGATAATTATGGACAAATATGAAGATTTATTAGAAAGAGCAATAGACCAATTACCTCCTGAAGTATTTGAACACAAAAGATTCAAAATCCCTAAAGCTTATTCAGATATCCAAGGTAATAGAACATTCATTAAAAACTTTAAAGATGTTGCAGAAGGATTGAACAGAGATCCGCAACATTTATTGAAATTCTTGATGAGAGAATTAGGTACTGCAGGAAACATTGAAGGTCAAAGAGCAATCCTGCAAGGTAAATTCACCCATTACCTGATCAATGAAAGAATTGAAGACTATGTGGACAAATATGTTATTTGCCACGAATGCAACAGACCGGATACAAGAATTATCAGAGAAGGTAGAATATTCCTGCTTAAATGTGCTGCATGCGGTGCAACAGCACCTTTAAAAACATTATAATTCTACTTTTTTACTTATTTTTTTAGAGATACAATGTTTTGTCCAGAGTGCGGAAGTACAGATAAGGAAATGGTCGGAGATGTCTGCATAGACTGTTTTTTAAAAGAATTTCAAATGATTGACATTCCGAAAAGAATTGAAGTTCAGATATGCAGTCACTGTAACAGCAAACTCGAAGAAGGAAAATGGAGCGACGAATTCATTCCAGAAGAGGAAATCATTTACCGTGCACTTGAGAGAAACATTGAAATCGCCGATGAAGTGGAAAATGAAATAATCAACCTTGAAATAGACCAGATCAAGGGAACAATAGCCAACTGTTATGTTGAAGTTGTCGGGGAAGTGCGCGGAACACAGATAGATGAAACCCATGACTGTGAAGTCAAGATACTAAAAACCGTTTGTCCGACATGCAGTAAAATACAG
>Ga0256405_10010832_pt1 | contig 11865 bp, 10 predicted proteins | sample RumenRJG_02DNA_FD_189096 | JGI IMG/M metagenome (GOLD analysis project Ga0256405, IMG submission 189096) | Bovine rumen microbial communities from Lethbridge, Alberta, Canada - RJG_02 | ecosystem: Host-associated > Mammals > Digestive system > Stomach > Rumen | place: Canada: Alberta...
CTCTATAATGAAGGTGACTGGAACCGGACGGTCGTCGACTTGGTTCAAAGGAAATATTTTTCAGGCTGACTCGCGAAAGCGGGTCTTTTTCTATGCCGTGCCCGAAAAACATTTCTTGTTAATTATTATTATTCATTCATCCGGTATTTTTTGCCGATCTCCTTGGCACGCCCAAGAAGCTGATAGACCCTGGGCTCCGAGACGCCAAGGTCCTCCGCGATCTTTGAGACGGAATCTCCCAGAAGCTCCTTGGCTTCAAATGCTCTTGCGATCCTCGGATCTTCCGCATCCATACGGGCACGGAGCTCAGCATACTCCATCTTTGCCATGGCCTGCTGCTCTACAAAGCCGCATGTCTCGGGTTCATACCCGTCCTCTACCAGTCCGTCCAGGGAGATGATCGCTGCCTGCTTTGTATCCGGCGTCCTGCCATATGGGCATTCCGAGCACTTGTTGGTGTCCTTGCATCTGACAAATGCCTTGCGCTGTCCGGGTACCATGCACCTGGTGCTGTAGTATCCGCTGGAATGCATGTTATTGATGTGCTCCCACTGATACTCTGCAAAAGCCCTGTTGGGTGTTTTGAAAAAGTACACCCGTATCTTCTCGCTGGTGCCAAAGTGCAGATATATGCAGTCCTTTTTAGTTATCCCGTAATTAGCCATGTCTGCCTTGTCTTTGATCTCGATCGGGGCATCGTACAGAGTCTCCCCGTTCTCTCCCGCATAAGATCTGTGCTTAAATTCACCACTGTTACTTGCATCAACCTTCTTTGTCCGAGCCATCTTGCTCTCCTTTCGCTTTTTGTCGCGAAACGGAGAGCCTCGAACAGACGCTGAGAAGGGTGCACTTAAGAGACCGGATTCTGAGAGCTAAACGATAGCTCTCCGTTTCTGGTTAAGTGCCTTCCCCTCCACAGGTTTGGCATCCATATTCAGTTCCTGACGCGCTCCCAGTGGAGCCCTACTTCCGGATTTCGGGTAGTTACGCATCAGGTATGAGCGGCTTAAGCGCTCAGGCAGATCTGCACAGTGTGCCGGTCTGACTCAAAGCTCAAGGCTTATGGCCCTTTAACTTAGATATATAGGAATTTCTCCGAAAAGATGTCCGTTTGCGCCCCTTCCCTTTCCAATAGAGATGAGGCCGCCATTTTGACGAAATAATTGTCGAATTTTCTTTAGCAGCAGTGATTTCCTCCTTTACCTTTACTCCGACAAAAACGGGGTGAAATTCCAAACTCGCTAGAAAAAATTTCACATATTTTGCCTGTATCTCCTTCTACTCTTACTCCCCCATCTGCGAGGAAATTTTCCGGAGAAATATGAAAAACCTTCAAAATTCATCTCCTCACCCTCCTACGCCCAAATAAGTGTTGTTTTTACAAAGGATTTCTCAAAATAAAAAGCCGGGGCAGACTATCAGAGCAGTGTTAATAACACCGCATCTTTAGTCCGCCCCGGCTCGTAACTTATTCGTATTGCACAACAGGCAAACTATATTCAGTTTGGTATCTGGGCTGCACTTCTTTGTCAGCCACATTGTTTAGAAGTCCGGCTGTAATTCCTCGAGCTCCAGCGAATAAGTCAACTCGCGTATCTCTTCGAGTGTTGCATATCCTACTATCTCGCCATCACTGTTAAAGTACCCAAGTGCCCGTTCTCCGTTTGCTTTGAACAGCTTTCCCAGACATTTTACCTGGCCGTGCTTTGTGTAAACACGATCTCTTCCCTTCTTTTTCTTCTCCTGCATCAACACCTCCTAAAACTGGTTAAGCCAATTCATAAATTCTTCCACTGTTGTTTGCCCATGTGCCAATTTATTTCTCCATTCTCGAATCTCATTCGTTAACTTTTCAAATCGTGTTGCTATTTCTAAATCTTCCGGATGGCGCTTTGTTGACATCTTGTATCTCATATATACTTTCCGGTACTCTTTTGTTACTGCATCATTCTTTTCTTTATTGGCTCTTGTTATCTGCGCTCCTACATCTTTACAGGTCTTACTATTATCACTACGTAGAGGATAAGAACAATAAACTGCATCGTTCCTTCCCTCCGGCACAAAATAATTACCACAGTTTTTACACTTGACAATTTTGGTGTTTTCACGAATGCAATGAGCAACTTCAAATATAAACAGTGATAATGATGACTTGATTGTGTACATCGATTCAAATCCGTTCTGTGTTGCGATAATCCTATAATCGATGTGCTGCATATCTATATAATCCCCGTACATCGAAGCTATTACTTCTATTCTCTTTTGCTGTTCATCATCAATGATTTCGTCTCCATTCACAAAATCCAGGAATAGCGCTTTCGTTGTGGCATATTTTGCAGCAAAGGAGTAGAAAGCTGTCAGAAACAACTGTTTAACAGTCTCTCCTCCAAAATCTGAATAGCTTGTATCTTCAAAAGTTATTTCCTTAACTGATTTGAAAACGCTTTCATTAAGAGCATCAATATACTCTTGTGTCCTATTAGCTCGTAAAGCATCAAACCACTCCCCTATCGCCATAAACAACTCGACAGATACCATTTTAAAAGTAACGGGGGATAATACAGCCATCAGCTTTTCATCCAGTTGCATAAACCCTTTACTACAATTTTCAACTGTAGCCTCTACGTCTAGGTTGTCACAGCTCATAATAATATCTTTGACGTTATAGGGTATGAGCCTAAAATAATCACACATCAAACTGCCTATTTTAAAATCCTGTTCTCCTTCATACGTTGCGAGTCTATATTTTTTTTCATCAAAAATCACATTTAGTCCATAATCAATATTGAGATCGTCGTCTTCTCTTGTTATCACTTCTTAAACCTCCTTATTGACCTTGTTATTGTTAACATTTGGTATGCTATCTATTAATTGCTAACATTTTAATATTAACAATAGATAGTGTCAAGAATCGATTGTGTACACTCTTAATCAATTACAACTTTACCAAATGCACCCATCCGAAAAAATAAGGGAGCCAGTGAGACTATGCTCATCTGACTCCCATTAGCCGTTCCAGAGTACCCATTTACTCTGCCTTCACTATGTGCTTTTTGACCTCGAACACCTTTATCCTGCCATCCTTATCCGCCCTGACCTCTGCGTCATTGCCCCGGCGGATGATCCCTCTGATGGCTCTCAAGACCTTTTTGTCTTCTTCTTGACTGTCTTTTCCGACCCCCACCACTGTTTCCTCCGTTTAAACCGCAATACCCCTTCTGATATAGAGAGGTCTTTCATTCGGATCTTCGGTCCTGATCAGACCGCACCGTTTCATATGGACAAAAGCAGCGGACTCCGACACACCATAAGTTTCCGCGATCTTCTGTCCGATCTCCTCAAGAAATACATACCAGTGCCTGTACTGATAGAAGGGATCGATCGGCGGCCGCACAAAGATTCCGTCCTTATGCCCGCCATGTGTCCTGTTGAGTTCCATGACGAACGGGACAAATGTGGGTCGCGGCATCAGGACCGACGCTGCGTATACGTTCGCCTGATGCTCCATAAAATCCCGGTCCGTCCACTTTCTGTTTTCAGGCTTGTCATTCTCAATCATGCTGCTCCGGCACATGATCTTATCCATCACGCTTCTTGCCGCCACGATGTCCTGACCGCAGAACGCCGGATAGTGCATGCAGAAGTGACCGCCCTCATGGATAACTGTAAACCTTCCGAATCCATCCTCTCTTTCCGTCACTCCCGAATCAATGATGATCACACCTGCGGGGAAGAACTTGTTCACTGTCTCCCCGTCCTCACACACCGGGATCATGGCGTCCTTGAAGACTGTGATACCGTTGATTCCCATTCCCGGGACGATGTTGTAGATGTCCTGCACATCGATCGTCGCCTCCAGGTATGACTCGACAAAGTGAACTACGTTAATCTTCCCAGGCGTTTTAAGAAGCTCCGGCTTATAATCACCGACCTGCGCCTCTGCATAAGCCATGACCTCAAGATCACAGACAACAGGTGTACCGTCATACTTCCTGTTGGGGCAGTTGAATTCAATCATCGTCCTTTGTCTCCTTCACCTTAATGTAATGGATGAATTGCCGCCAATCATCGTCACCGATGACTCCCTTCTTTGTCATGCGAAGCGCAAACCTTGCCATTTCACCGGCTTCTGAGTACATCATGATGTCGTCAAGGTCCCGCGGGATCCGGGAATTCTCCCTGGCCGCAAGATCATACATCAGGGCGATATCCTCTTCCGAAAACCGGAGGAACTCGATCAGCTTTTCTGTCTTCTCCTCATCATATGGTTTGCGTCTCCCCTGCTCCACGTCGCTCACAAAACTGACAGAAACACCCAGCTCCGCTGCAATATCTTTCAGCGTCAGCTCCCGGCTGTCCGATATTCTTTTGGCTCTGAGGAATTGTCCGTACCTCATGTTCTTCTGCTGCATAATTCCTTCTTTCTAATGCGTATTACGCAAATTTGTCCATTTTTGGGTAAGGCATAGCATAAAATTACGCCGCCTCAAAAATGTGAACATTCGTTTGCTTCGGCGTAACTTTACTGTAGCATTTTATGTAATTATTTGCAAGAGGAAATTCGAACAGATTTTCGATTCTTGAAAGCTCTGCTTGCTTATTGCTCTGTGGCATTAGCTTTGTTTTCTACAGACAAAATGAAGTCTGACATTGCCATTGCAGCATTAACAAAAAGTCGTGCATGATGCTCATCAATAGCAATTCTTGTTGCCCCCACACCGTGGGCATCACTATTTTTGTTCCTCATTTCTGAGATTGAGGATACTATTTTTTCCAAACCTGAAAGCAAAGTGTTGATACGTTTATCTGTATTAGCGTCGCCATGCATGTTGTACAGATTCTTAACTTGCTTATATAAATCACCCATATTGCCAGAAGTTGATGGTGTATCACCTTTTTTCTCTATCACATAACAGAATACCTCTTCGAGCAATGTACGTGACTTATTAATGGCGCTGTCATAGTTTTTCTGGTCAACATCAGCCATCGCCCGTGTTGAAATACTTCTAATATATTCACGGTCTATGTTTTTTATTTTAGGCGCTTGGACCTCGACTTTGGCTCCGATTTTTCTAACAATAAAACGATCGCCTATAGCTACGAGTTCATTACCGCCAAAATACAATGTAGCATTAATTTTCCCAATGATGGTTTGAACAAAATGTGTGTATGCGGTATCAATAGCACTCGCCTCATGACCAGCAAACATAGTAGAAAACTGTTGTTTTCCGAAGAGATACGCTAACAGTTCCGAGCAGCGATCTGTTTTTATACAATAGTCAAACAAGTTATCAAGATACTGCCACCGACTAAGGTTTACACCTCCCCATGAGTATGTCATTGGTAGCCCGAACAATGTGGAAAGTGCGCACAAGTCGGGGCCGCTCATATACGGCATGGCAATTTTTATCGTGGAACAGTCATCGATGAATTCGTAATCTTCAAATTTAGTGTCGCCGTCCAGTATTGCGTAAACACTTTTATTCATCAATATCCGAAACGGACTCTGCACTTTCTGGTTCATGGATCACGCCTCCTAATATCATTTCTCAAACAAAGACAATAGTTCATCTATCCTTTGAGTAATACGCTTTTGCTCTGCAAGTGGCGGAAGCGGAAAAATCATATTTAATACACTTTTCCTGTCTACTCCAGGTATAAGGCCCTGTCCCTTCCCTTTCAAATATGAGAAGTTCGCAACTAAGTAATAGAGTATATATCTCATGTCGAGCAAATCTGTCTTTTTTAAAGCCATGATTTGTCTTGCTATATGTGCTTCTTCTATATCGCACATTGCTACTTTTCCGTATCCTGAGCCTTTGCAAACCAGCAGAACATCTCCCTTGTTTGCAATGCAACGAGGTGTTTCAGTCCACCGATTTATTAACACCCCCTCTGGTAAGAGGTTACTTGCCCCTGTTATATACGGAGTGCCTCGCATCTCAGCATTATATTCCTCTGGTTTGTAATCAGTTCCTGATACAAGTGTAATAATGGATCCGAGACGGCACGACTTCCAATTCGCTGGTATCTCGATTGATATTTCATCCGCTACAATCTCTGGCAGCGGCTTTTCTTTCTTAATCTTTCCTGCCCTGATGAGCTCCTGCTTCTCTGCCTGTATCTTCTGATACAATTCCTCTGCTGTACCATCTTCCGGCAGTTGCTCCGTCAGTTTACCCCGAATGGCTGCATCGATCAGCTTGGCTTTGAGCGCAGTCAGGTTATCGGCATACTGCGCCTGCAGCGTGTCAATTGTATCGAGAACGGAAAATGTCTGATCGATTTTCTCAACAATACGCTGCTGCTCGGCAATGGGAGGTAAAGGCACAAGGATTTTCTTACACCTTCCTCCACTAAATCCATCTTTATCACCAACAGCTTTATTTTTAATATAGCTTTGTATATACGGACTACAGATAAGCATATGGAGATAAAACCTTGTCTCAGGGTCAACTGCTCTAATAATCAGAATGTGCTGGTTAATGCTTCCCCTGTCAAAGCTATCAGGAACAAGGGCACATCTTCCGATTGATCCCCCAGTAATATTCAGCAGAATATCCTTTGCAAGCACAGTGCTATTTTTCCTTGTTTTCAGCAGCTCTTCGGTGATAAATACCATGCCTGCCTGATGGATTCCGTCATCATATATGTTCTGCTCTCGAAATAGAGGGAACCCACTTTCTACATACACATTCGACTTTCTTCCACCTGTTGGAGTGCTTCCAGATGTTATTTTCGTAGTGATATTCCCAAGTTTCACCCATTTCCAGTTCTTGGGAATCTCGAATGGGCTTTCACTCTCTGTATTCTCCGGTAGGGGCTTTTCCTTCTTAATCTTACCTACCTCAATAAGCGCCCGCTTCTCTTCCTGTATCTGCTGATACAATTCCTCCGCTGTACCATCCTCCGGCAACTGCTCTGTTAACTGTCCTCGTAAGGCAAGATCGAGAATTTTGTTTCTTATAGCCTGTGTATCAATCAAATCTCAATTCCTCCGAGCAGTTCTTTCAGTTGTGTGACAGCAGCGCTGATGCCGTCCGCCTCATCCTGCATTTCATCAAGAATATCAGCTACAGAACGGTCATCCTCTTCAGTGAAATCCAGCCACTTGAAGTTCAGGTCTTCCCGGGCCTTGACATCTTCCTCAGAGAATCTGCGCCACCTGCCGTTAGGGTTGCTTTCCGCATCGTAGGTCTCTTTACGATCTTCCATATGACCAGAACAGTAGCAGTCCACAAATTCCTGCAAATGTTCTCTGGTCATGGGTTTCGTTGCCATCGTGTGCTTAACGCCAGTCCGATAATCGTATACCCAGATATCTTTGGTCGGTTCACCCTTCTCAAAGAATAGTACATTCGTCTTTACGCCATTGGCGTAGAAGATTCCGGTGGGCAGGCGCAGGATCGTATGCAGGTTATAACCCTTCAGCAACTTCTCACGTACTTTTGCAGTGGTTCCTCCGTCTGTAAGTACGCTGTCCGGCAAAACGACTCCAACACGGCCTCCAGTCTTTACGATAGACATGATATGCTGCAGGAAATTGACCTGGTTGTCCGATGTCTTGATGAATTCAGGACGGTTTGCCGATACATCCACGCTTCCCTGCGGGCGGGTACCAAAGGGCGGATTTGTCATTACCACTTGATACAGCTTGTCTGAGGTATCGATCAGGGAATCCTGATAGATGATCGGGCTTTTATTTACACCGATATCATGCAGATACAAGTTCATGGAAGCGAGCGTAACTACGAGATCGGTGTTGTCCGCGCCGAATAGAGCATTATTTTTCAGGAAGCGCTGCTTCTCCACATCCCGGCTCTGGGTGCGCATGTGCTCATAAGCCGCAAGAAGAAACCCACCTGTGCCACAGCAGGGATCCGCGACCGTCTCGGTGATCTTCGGATCGACCACATCCACGATGGCTGAGATTAATGCTCTGGGCGTGAAGTACTGACCAGCTCCGCTCTTTTTATCCTGACCGTTTTTCTCCAGTATCTTTTCATAAATCGCACCTTTGAGGTCGCCTTCCATCATATACCAATTGTCCTCGGACACCATGTCGATTACCTTTTTGAGCATAACTGGGCGATAAATCTTATTTGTAGCCTTAGTGAAGATCGTACCAATAAGCCCTTCTCTTTCGGACAGCTCTTTCAGTATTTCCTCATACTTATCAACCAGGTCGGTGCCGCTTAAGACACTAAGATCTTTCCATTTACAGCCTTCCGGCAGATAACTGGGCAGGCCCATTGTTTCCTTCTCGTCATCCATTTTAAGGAAAAGTATATACGTCAGCTGCGTAATGTAATCCGTAAAACCAACGCCTGCCGCAGAGAGAACATTTGCGATATTCCATACCTTCGACAGAAGGACAGATTCCGTTTTCTGTGTGTTTGCCATTATTGATACTCCTTCTTATGCTGCTCTCAGCAGAATTCTGGACATCGCCGTCATCTCATCCGCAAGAACAGGAGCAGTGAAGCTGATCACACCTCTGCGCCAGAGATCGGTGTCGATCTCGTTCAGATCCATTACGTTGATTGCTCCGTCGTTGATGACGAATTCCGCAATCTGCCGCATGATTTCCTTCTGGTCATCCGTCAGAACACGCTGTGCCTGACCACAATAGAGACTGAACCGTTGAGCGTAGCCCTTGATGAGACTGGTGAGTTTCTGGTTCTTGCCATATGCAAAGCGCGCGATCTGTATCAGGTTCGTCAATGCATTTACATTTGTCTTGACATCCAACTCCTCCACGTCCCCAGTTTCATCCAATACTTTGTAGTTTTTCCATATCTGATAGACTCCGTACTGGCGGCTTTCGGACAGAAGCCGATCCCGCAGCTCGGTAAGCATGTTATGTGTAATAATCGCATCCTCGGAATTATAGATGATACGCAGTGCTTCGATGCTGTCCTTGTTATCCTCCAAATACTTCTCAAAATTCTCAATGTATGACTTTGCCGTTTCCTTGGAGAACCCGGCGTAGATCAATTCATCTGGATCGTCTTCCGTTGTTAAAACATAGCCGCGCTGCATCTCAAGCAGTTTTTTCCGGGCAGGAATGTTGCTGATCAGACTATAGATCAAGGCCATCCGTCTGGAATTGTCATGGGATGGGTCGAGATACGGGCACTCGATCAGAAGCCCCTCGTCTGTCGCCGTCTGAATATTTCCTGCAATCATCCTCGGTGCAAACCCATAATTTGTAATAAAATAATCAAGGTGCCTACCAAACAACGCGTTATTTTCATATCTGCGATTTATAGTGGCGCAATAATCCCGGAGTAGCCATAGATTATCATCACTTAGTTCATTATGTGCAAGATGTTCCAACAGTACTTCTAACGAAAGTACTCTCTTACCTGGTCCTGGCCCAATGACTGGTCTTGGAATATACTTCTCATGCTCTGTAACACCAACCGCATCGACGATATAATAGCATTCCTTGGTATTGGCATTTGGAGTCACTTCACGTAACCGATCGTCCTCTATAACACGACATCCACGTCCCTTCATCTGCGTATAAAGTACCTCGGAATGAACGTCCTTCATGAAAAGAACAACTTCCAGCGGTTTTACATCGGTACCCGTCGCCACAAGTGTTACGGTAACGGCAATACGGAAATCCTTTTCAGTCCGCAGGTCACGGATGAGGCCGTTGGAATCCTCTGCCGTATAAGTGATCTTTTGGACAAAGTGCTCTGGGACAGTACCATCCTCGAATTCTTCACCAAACACCTGCTTTGCGATATTAACGATCTGTGTAGCGTGATAATCATCCTTGGCAAAAATAAGTGTTTTCGGAATATACTCCCATTTTTTTTCCCGGTCAGGATAAAGGTCTTCGTATATAGATTTCTTATAGGCTTCCAGCACCTCTCTGATCTGATCCGGATTAACAACAGAGCGATCAAGGGCATGCTGATCATAATCAACGCGCTCAGGTGCTTTATAGTTCGTCTCTACTCCGGTTCTCCGAGATATTTCTTTTACTTTTGACCCTGTCTTTATTGCTCCGCCATGTTCTGTGACTTTTGTCTTGATTCTGTATATACGGTGAGGAACGTTGACACCATCCACCACAGAATCATCATAGGTATATTCTTCAATGATGTTATTGTTGAAGAATGCATAGGCCTCCGGCGTTGGTGTCGCAGTAAGTCCAAGCACATGGGCTTCGGAGAAATAGTCCAGAACAGCACGCCATTTTCCGTATATGGAGCGGTGGCATTCATCCACAATAATAAGCTGAAAATAATCGGGCGGAAGTTTTAGATTATCACCAAGCTGTATAACCTTGGCATCTTCCTTTTCTTCATCCTCAGTATTCTTTTCATCCTCTGCGTCTTCATCATCGTCACTGGGAAGCGTCATCCCGGTTAGAACGGCAAAGAGCTTCTGTATCGTGGAGATTACTATATCCGCTTTTATATCATTTTCTTTTTTCAGCCGCTTGATCTCATAAAGGGAACTCATTTCCTGCTGGCCTTCTGTGCGATCGAAGGTGCTGAATTCACTTTCTGTCTGTCGCGCCAAGTTATTTCTGTCGACGAGGAATAGGATTTTTCGAGCTGGAGTATAGTTTAAGAGTCTATAGCTGGCAAGGCACGCAAGATATGTCTTACCGGAGCCTGTCGCCAACACCGCGAGACTCTTTTTTTTACCGGCTTTGATGGATTTCTCAAAATTGGTTTCCGCTCGATACTGACAATCGCGCAAACCACGCCTATCCAGACGAGGCAGCGCACCATATTCGGAAACTTGACCGATTAGCTGCAACATTCTTTTTGGCGAATGCATTTCTGATAGTTCAATATAATCGCTGTCCGGTTGAAGCATGTTTTTAAAGTAAATTTTTCTGCCATTTGCGAGGTACACCAGCGGAATCTGACTCGGGTACCATACCCCGTACCAGCTCTGTGGATTGCAGGCATAGTCCTCTGCTTGCTGCTGCACATCCTCGCCCAGTGGATTTTCTTCACGCTTAGCTTCAACAACAGCAATGGCTTTATCCTCCACAAAAAGCAGATAATCGCTCTCCGTGTTGCCCTGCATAAGTGCTTCTTTCACGGCAGACGCGCTTTGAGGAACATACTCATCTCTTGATACAACATCCCAGCCAGCGCTGATCAGCTGTTTATCTATTTTTACTCTTGCTCTTTCCTCTGGAAGCATGACTGGTAATCCTTTCGCCAATTATTGATTAGCCAATCCCTTTCAATTATGTTCTTGGCATGACTCCATCATTGAATGGTGATTTTCCTATCCTTTTGTAACTTAAACTTTTCAATTTTGATTTATAAACCTTCGTTTTGCTACATTAAATAGTTAGCATAAGCCTAAATAATATTTTAACAGCTTCTAACTTATTATAATAGCACGTAAAAGTAGTGGGTACGATAGCTGGCTACTTTTCTGACCATAACACGCATGAGCTTACCATGTATCACATCCTTCTTTACATAGTAGTTTCATACGTTTCATATCCTCGACCCACCCAAATAGTAAAATCGTTGACTCGTTTGCCCAAATAGTAAAATCGTAGCCACAACCCTGTTTCTCTCAAGCGGTGGATATGTTTGCGCGGACAATAAAAAAGAGTTTCCATCACCCGGGGAGGACTCTCCTCCAGGTGATGGAAACTCTCTTTAAAGCTCGAAAAACGGCTTATTTCCCACATCTTGTGGTCGTATTATTTCTCTTATACTATATTATGTGTTAGTAGACAGACGGTCTCGACGTGTACAGTATGCCCAAACTGATCCACCGGCCGCACCTTCCTGATCTCATACCCTCCGTCTGCCAAAATCCTGAGATCCCTTGCAAGTGTCGCCGGATCACAGCTGACATATACGACTC
>Ga0256405_10010833_pt1 | contig 11865 bp, 7 predicted proteins | sample RumenRJG_02DNA_FD_189096 | JGI IMG/M metagenome (GOLD analysis project Ga0256405, IMG submission 189096) | Bovine rumen microbial communities from Lethbridge, Alberta, Canada - RJG_02 | ecosystem: Host-associated > Mammals > Digestive system > Stomach > Rumen | place: Canada: Alberta | collected...
GGGAATTGCCGCTCTGCCAGATATATCGGCTGTTATAGCGTATTGCACTCGACAGATTCCCATAATGAGGCCTGCTGGTTTTGGCGCTGTAATTCAGCATCACCTGGACCGGACTGCCCGACTGTGCACCGATGACCCCGGCGTAAGACACATTGGGAAACCAGTTGCCGTAGTCGAGTGTCAGGTCGTTGGCGGGCGTCACCGCATCCTCGTAGGCGTAACGCACCCACTCGTAACGAACACCAGCGCTGAACTGGCCTACTTTCGGCAAATAGCAGCCGTAAGAGGCGAATCCGGCGATATTGTCCTCTTTCACAGTAGCTTTCGATGCCGGGATATCGATACCCTCGACCGAATAATTGTCCGTCCGGCGGGAGAAGGTCTCTTCCGTTCCGGCCTGCAGCCGGCCTTTCCAGATGGGATAGGAAAGCACCGCCTTGGCAGCGTACATCCGTCCCGTGTTGTTACTGGCGCTGCTGATGGCTGCGTCGTGTGTCATTTCGCTGGCTTCGTTCGATACCGACTTGGAACTATCGTCCGTTCCATAGTAGTCCAGATTGATGTCGATGCCCAGTTTGCTTGCGACAAGACCGTTGTAATAGAGGTTGGCGCCCAGGTTGTACGGTATCCGCTCCCCCATCGTGTCGTCCGATACCGTGGAGAGCAGGTCCACCATCGTCCCGTTCTCAAAGACATTGTCATTCACTTCCGTATGTACGCTGTAAGTCAGATGCCGGCCCCATTCCACCTTGCCGCCCAGGAAGTGATTGTCGGCCATCTGCCAGTTCACGCCGGCATTGCCATAGAGGGAGCTGCCGATGTATTCGTTCAGAAGCGTCCCCTTGTTTACGAAAAGCCAGTCATCCCCGACAGCGGTCCTTCCGAAGGTATTCTTCTCCAGTTCACTCTCCTGGCGGGAGGTATTTCTGGCATAGTTGACACCACCAAAGAAGTCCAACCCGCCCGTGCGGTAGTTCACGTTGATGGCGCCGAAGGGGTCATTCCCCTTGGCCCAGCGTAGGGACTGCGCGTCGGATGCGTTCAGGTTGAAGCCGAAGCCATCGCCCTTGCGTCGGATGGTGCGAATGCGCACCACCGCCCGCACCGTAGCGTCGTACTGCGCCCCGGGGTTGGTAATCACCTCGACGCTCTGGATCTCGTTGCTCTGCAGGCGGTCCAGTTCGGAGGCGTCGCTCACGCGCCGTCCGTTGATATAGACCATCGGCGAGCCTTTGCCAATTACCTCCAGGCCGTTTTGGCTTTTGATGAGGCCAGGCGTCTTGGCCAAGACGTCATTGGCACTGCCCGCATTCTCCAGCACGGATCCCCGGACATTGGTCTGCAGGCCTTCGCCCGTGAGCTTTGTCTTGGGCATAACGGCGCTTGCCACAGCCCCTTCCAGCGTCTGCGTATCATCGGACAGGGTAATCACCGCGCCGTCCACGGGCGCCAGGTACACCGTCTTGTATCCCAGCATGGCCACCATCATGATACCGTCCGTCTCACTGGTTACTATATTGAAGGTGCCGTCCTCCTGAGTCACCACGCCGCACACTACGGTAGAATCTGCCTTGGAGAGTACGGCCACGTTGGCATAAGGGACCGGTTCACCCTTCTCATCCACCACCTTTCCCTTCCAGTCGTCCTTTGCAAGAGCAGGAAGCGAGGCTACTGCGAGCATTAACAATACAATCAGTCTTTTCATCGTTTGTCCATATTTTTACGGCTGCAAAGTTAGCGTATCCTTCGTTCCGAAATAAAAATCGATATGGACAATGATATGGACAATTGCGCATATTTCCCGAAATCCGGTTGGACATTCCTGCCCTTTTGATTACTTTTGTACTGAACTGAAACGGAACATTGATTATGGCAAGACCGGTTACTGTCACAAAAGAAAGGATTCTTTCCGCATCTCTTGACCTGGTGCGCTCCGGAGGGCCCTCGGCGCTTACGTCCCGCAGCCTCTGCACGCGCCTTGACTGCGGCGCCAACGCCATCTTTTCTGCATTCGGCTCCATCCAGGGAGTCCGGGACGCCACCCGAGTGGAAGCCCGGAAACTGTTCCGGAAGCGTGTGGGCGACGGTTTTGCACTCAATCCTCCATTTAAAGGCTTTGGCATGGCCTTTATATGGTTCGCCATGGACGAGCCGCAACTATTCTCCCTGATTATGGAAGCACAAACGCAGCCCGCTTCATACAAGGACTACATCGATTCTTACGTCGGCTTCAAGGCGGAGAGCCTTTCTGCCATAGCGGAGACCTTCGGCCTGCATGGCGAAGATGCCGAAACGCTCTATTATCAACTCGTTCTGGTGGCCTTGGGCCTTGCATCAACCTGTACCGGCGGAAGAAGTCCGCTCACCATCCCGCAAATCAGCGAAATCCTCGGCAAGAATGTCAGGGCCTTCCTGATGGTCATCCGCGCCGGAAACGACGAGCGGGAGGGGTTCGTCCCTAACACCGGTCGCGGCCCTGATGGCGAAGTCGATTCTTATGTGATGATGCATGCGCTTGTCGGGCAGAATCATCTGTTGCAAGAGCTCCGTGCCCGTCCCCGATATATCCTGGATGAAGAATGGGCTGAATTGGAACGGATGCTCCGGAATACCGGCAACCTTGCGCCCGCATCGCTACGGGAAACACATCCTGACCTGACAAAAGGCGATATCCGCGCCTACATTCTCTCACACCTGCAATTCTCCGTATCCGAGCAGGCCGTCCTGCTGGGAATCTCCCCCGCCTCCGTCACCAAAGCCCGCCAGCGGCTCAAGGCAAAAATGCAAGTATGAGAATCGAATAACGGGCGAAATTCTTCTATTTACTTGCGAAATTATACTTAAATTGTAAGAATTTGCTAGCGAATAGAATAAATGCGTGAAACCATGAGCATCGCTGATTTGTCTTACAAATGAATATGCGCAACAAGAAAGTAGTAAGAAAAACCATAAAAAGTAGGGAGAAAAAGCAGAAAAGTAGGGCGAGGATTATCCAGATCCTCAAGGAATATCCCGACTATTCTGCGCGGAAACTCGCTGAAATCATAGGGGTCACACCTAAAGCTAGCGAAAAGCATCTTGCAAGACTGAAGGCAGATGGTATCATTCAGCGAGACTGGCCTGATAAGGGCGGTAATTGGCGTGTCTTGTAGCCAGAAGTTGGCAATATCAAGAGCCTTTCAGCCCTGATAATCGAAGACTGCGATAAAACCGTTATTTCTTTCAACCCGAAAATTTGAGGTTCGTGTCACAGTTGATGCAATTCTGAGTTTCGTTTTTGTCACAAAATTTGTCACAGGAAGCCCTGTCTTGTCACTGCTACGACAAATCGCTCTTGTAACTCATTAATAATCAACGATGCTTGTCGTTCGCAGAAATAACTTTGGGAAGTACATGTCTTGCTGCATCGGGAAATGATGGCTCTTGCGGAGCACATGGCGCAAGATCCTTATCGACAATGGCCACTGCATGTTCCCGTTAAAGGAATTGACGAATCATGAGTGAGCTGTGCAGTTTCTTACCGAATTCGCCCATAAATATCAATAAAAATCCGTAAATTTGTTTGTTTAAAGCAGAAAGCCCGATTAATTATAGCACTTTATGGAAACCTCCCATTCCCAAATGGTATCCCTCATATGGAACATCGCTGACGATGTCCTTCGCGACGTTTTTCTCCGCGGCCAGTACCGTGACGTCATCCTCCCGATGGTCGTGCTGCGCCGTCTGGACGCCCTCCTCGAACCCACCAAGGAAGAAGTGGACAAGGAGGTTAAAGACCAGCAGGAGATGAAAATGGAGGTCCTGGACGAAGATGCCCTCAAAGACATAACAGGCCTCAGCTACTTCAACACCAGCAAGTGGACCCTGAACCGCATCAAGTCCCAGGCAACGGACAACAACGACATCCTCTACGACAACTTCGCCGAATACCTCAATGGCTACAGCGAGAACGTCCGCGACGTCCTCAAGAACTTCGACTACTTCACCAAAGCCAAAAAACTGGCCGACAACGACCGTCTCCTTGCCATCATCGAGCGCATTACCGATCCCCGTATCAACCTGACAAACAAGGAAGTCATCGGCCCCGACGGTCTCAGGATACCCGCCCTCACCAACATCGGTATGGGTACCATCTTCGAAGAGCTCCTCCGCCGTTTCAACGAAGAAAACAACGAGGAAGCGGGAGAACACTTCACCCCGCGTGACGCCATCACCCTGCTGGCCCACCTGGTATTCGAACCCGTAAAAGACAATCTTCCCAAAATTATCTCCCTCTACGACCCGGCCTGCGGCTCCGGCGGGATGCTCACCGAAGGATGGGAATATCTCGTCGGCATTGGCGTCAGTCCCAATGCCATTCAGCTCTCGGGAACGGAAATCAACCCCGAGACCTACGCCATCTGCAAGTCCGACGCCATCATCAAAGGCGTTGACCCCTCCGGCATCCATCTGGGCAACACCATCACCGAGAATCATTTTGCCGACCAGTCCTTCGGCTTCATGCTCACCAATCCTCCCTATGGCAAATCCTGGAAGGAGGATAAGAAAAAGATATACCACGAGAAGGATCTGCTGGACGACCGCTACTGCCTCACGCTCCTGAACTTTGCCGGCGAGGCCGAGGTCCTGGACTGCACACCGCGCACATCCGACGGTCAGCTGCTTTTCATCTTGGAAGAGGTGAATAAGATGAAACCCATCGAGTTCCAGCCACAGGGCAGCCGTATCGCTTCCATCCACAACGGATCCTCCCTGTTCACGGGAGATGCCGGCAGTGGAGAGAGCAACATCCGCCGCCACCTGGTGGAAAGCGATTTGGTGGAAGCCATCATACAGTTGCCGAACAACATCTTCTACAACACCGGCATCTCCACCTATGTCTGGCTGCTCACCAATAAAAAGCAGTGGGACCACGTGGATAAGATTCAGCTCATCGACGCCTCCCAGGCCTTCGAGAAACTTCGCAAGAACCAAGGCAGCCGCAACTGCAAAATAGATAATACCGCCCGCGAGATGATTCTTCAGGCGCACCGGAACTTCACTGATGAGGAAATCGTAAAAGGAGACCATAAAGTCGTATCCAAGATTTTCGACGGCGACGACTTCCGCTACTACAGTGTCACCATCGAGCGCCCGCTCCGCCTGCGAAGCCAGTTTAATGCCATCAAGATAGACGAGCTCCTTTTCGACAAAGGCAATCTGGAACTCTCCAAGTGGCTGTATGACACTTACAAGGAACAGGTCTTCACCGGGCTGGAATCCGTAATGACAGACATCAAAGAGTACCTGCAGGAAAACGAGATCAAAGTCACGGACAAGAAACTGGCCGGACTTGTGGCTGCTGCCAAGTGGAAAGAGCGGAAGGCCCTGATGGAGGCAGCCAAGTCGCTCCACAAGGAAATTGGGAGCGATGTCTATATGGACTACGCTGTCTTTACAGACAAAATAGATACAGCCGCCAAGAAACTGAAACTTGGCCTGTCTGCTTCGGCGTTGAAGACCATCGCCCGTGCCATGTCTGAGACAGATCCGGAGGCCAAGCCTGTAGTGAAGAAAGAACTTAAGGCCGATGCAAAAGACCTTGAGGCATTGGAAAACACTTTCAAGGTTCCCCGCGAGCGCTTTGCCGACTATGGATACCACCCGGCAGCAAAGGGCAAGTACATAGAATACGAGCCGGATTCCGACCTTCGGGATACGGAGAAGATTCCTGTGAAGGAAGACATCTACGAGTATTTCCAGCGTGAGGTCCGTCCCTATGTGGCCGATGCCTGGATCAACATTGCACCTACCAAGATTGGCTGTGAGATTTCCTTCAACAAATACTTCTACAAACCGGTTCCGCTCCGTACGCTGGAAGAGAACCAGGCCGACATCATAGAGCTGGACAAGAAGAGTCAGGGTTACATCAAATCGCTGTTTGAACTGCTGTAATTAATGAAGTATGGCACAATACCCTTCACATAAAAACAGCGGATTTGACTGGATTGGGCAAATCCCCAGCCATTGGGGGCTGCTGAAATCTAAGTTCCTATGGCGTGAATCCTTCGATACATCTACAACTGGCACGGAAGATTTGCTTTCCGTCTCTCAGTACGATGGCGTCACTCCTGCAAACGGCTCACGCAGCGAATCTCTGGTCGGTTACAAAGTCGTTGAAGAGAACAATCTTGTCATCAATATAATGTTGGCTTGGATGGGTGGACTCGGCGTGTCTGCATACAATGGTCTTGTCAGCCCGGCATATTGCGTGTACAAGCTGCAGGGAGACAATAACCCGAAGTACATGCACTATCTGTATAAGACGTCTATGTATCTTGCTGAATTTGCTCGGCATTCTACAGGTGTAATCCCGTCCCGGTGGAGAATGTACACGGATGATTTCGGACAGGTTCTTACATTGATCCCGCCTCGGAAGGAACAGGATGCAATGGTTGAATACCTCGATGCCGCCACCGCCAAAATAGACGAAGCCATCGCCCAGCAGCAGCGCATGATTGATCTCCTTAGCGAAAGAAAGCAGATTATTATTGATAAAACTACGACTAAGGGGGCCTTTTCTGGAAAAGAACTACATGATAGCGGCGTGGATTATATTGGAGAAATACCTGAAGGCTGGACGACGACAAAAATTAAATTCGTGGCTTCGTATAACGATGAAGTGCTTTCAGAAGATTCTGCAGACAAGGATATTGAATATGTGGAGATTGGGGATGTTCAATACGGAAAAGGCATTACTGGTAGCGCCAACTATCTTTTTAAGGACGCCCCTTCACGGGCTCGAAGAATAACAAGAAAAGGTGATATCATTGTTTCGACCGTAAGAACTTATTTAAAGGCAGTCGCTGTTATCAAAAAAGACGGCCTAATCGTTTCTACTGGTTTTGTCGTAATTCGACCTAAATCAAATGTTGACGCTCAGTTTTTAGCGTATGCAATTCTGAATTCAGCTATTATTAGTGAAGTAGAGAAGAACTCTGTTGGCACAAGTTATCCTGCGGTAAATGCGTGGGAAGTAGTAGATATCAAGGTCCCAATTCCTCCTATAGAAGAGCAGAAAAGGATTGCTTTGTATTTGTCTGAAATCGAAAAGAATACTGAGAAAGCTATTGAAGGATGTGGAAAGATTATTCAAGCACTTCAGGAGCGTAAGCAAATCATTATTAACGACGTAGTTACAGGAAAAGTCAAAGTAGTTTAATTTGGAATAGTATTATGGCAAACCGCATTCAAACTATTATTCGCACGGCGGCAATGATTTATGCAGAAGATCAGTCTTTACAAACCGTAAAGAGTGTTCGTCGTAAGTTCATCGATGCTGTCTTGGTTAATGCGGATAATACACCGCAGACAATCGAAAACATCATCTCCTTACTTCAAGAGAATCATAAACTTGTTGTCCAAGAGAATGATATTGATTCGATCTTGAACGACAACCGCTATTATGAGGTTATTGTCGGCCAAAAGAAAAGTGCAAACACTTATTATTTGCCGCAGAAAAGATTCCTAAAGCTGAAGGAAAAATCCGATTATACAATTGATGACGCCATCAATGAGTACTTGTCATTTAACCCAGGAGATAAACCTGAAGAGTTAAGGGGACTTTTGCATAAGTATCTGTATTCTTTGTTGAATACAAATATCGGAGCATATAGCCAACTTCTTGAAAGAAAAGGAAGAATCAGTTCTCCCGTAATAGACTCAAGTTCATTCAGCGAAAGCGAGATAGAGGTTATTAATGGTTTCATAAAGTGGGATAACGTTTCCAAGAATAAAGCTCTCTTCGAGGTAATCAATTACTGCATTGAGTATGCTACGGCGATCAATAGTATTGATCCACAAGATGTTGTTTCTGCACTTCGAAACAAATCGTTATATTTGGACAATGCGTTCATATACCGAGCGCTCGGTATCAATGGCGCATTCCGTATGGATAGAGCAATAAATTTACTTCAAAGATGTGTAGATAGTGGACAAAAGCTTGTTATTAGCTCGATAACCCGCAAAGAATTCTTTGAAACTATTGATTATCATATTGGCCAATTAAAAGGGTCAACTCCCTATGGCAATATCGACCCAACAATCTTCAAAAAATATACAGGTGGATACACAATATATCAGTTTTATCATGATTGGAGACGAGACAAAACTGTTTATGGGTACGAAACATTTCGGCTTCATATTACAACTTTGTATAATTCTTTGCTTCAAAGATTTAACATTGAAGAGGATTTCAAGCAACAGTTTAATGATAAAGACGATGAAAGGATAGAGCAGTATGCCTCAGAAATCAAGCAGTATAAATGGCAAAAAAATGATAATCTGAATTTAAATGACGCGAGAAATATCGTCTGGCTAGAACTGGCTCGAAAGAACTGTGATAATAATATTAGGGACACGAAGTTTTATCTTATTACATCGGATCGCAGGTTACAACAGTGGGATCTAAAGCATTCAGCCAACCAACCTATAACGATGTTACCGAGCCAGTGGCTTGCTTTATTGCTTAAGTATTTCTCACGGAGTAATGATGACTTCAAGAGTTTCGTTAGTTTTTTAACGATTCCTACCGAAAAATCAGAAGTTACACCGGAAGAGTTGCAAGACATTCTTGCAGGGATTAGTGAGATAACCGAAGACTTCCAAAAACAAAATGATATAGTTTCGGCATTATTAGAGTCGGACAGTTCTAGAGAAAAATTGGACCGAATAGAAGCCAGAAAGTTTGCTCAGGACAGCATTGAACTGCATTATAAACAACAAATTGAATCGCTACAATCGGCCTCCGAAGTATCTCTTTCCAAGCAAAAAGATGATTATGAGCGGCTACTGAATGATATTAAAATGGAGAGGTCACAAGAAAAGAGAGAGAGACTTGAGGAAAGAGTAGATAAATGTGAAGCACAACTCGCTGACAAAAGACGGATTAGTGAGCACATTAATTCTAAAGCCGATAGAAACAAGTCAATAGTTACCGGGGTCTTAATTGCTTCTTTTGTTTTATATGTAGTAGCAATTGTGTTACTTATTATCTTTATTGGATGGAATAAAATGGAGCCTATTACATACATAAGTGGACTCTGTTACGCATTATTAATTAGCACGATTTCATTAATCTCAAATAAGAGTATTGAGTTTTGGCGGATTCCTTCAGTTATTCGAGAAAAGAGTTATCAAAGACAATGTGCAAAGTGGTCGTTTAGGGTTTCAGACATTCAAGATTTGCTGGACACAATTGAGTCCCTGAAACAACAATTATCTGATATTAACAACTAACATTTAACATCCAAGATAATGAAAGACGGCTATATAGATTTTGATGAGTACATCAGGCAGGGCGAACCTGATAAGAGAGAGAAAGCGACTCTCTGGCGGACCGCTATCGGCCTGCAGGCCGTCGATGGCCTGAAGACGTCCGAGTATCTGAAGGAAACGGCCCGTAAGCATATCGAAGGCGAGATAGACATTGACCAGGCCCGGGAACTGATAAAAACTTACTACCAGTCCAAACAATCCCGTGAACCGGACGATGACCAGATGCAGGAGGCCGACAAAGTATCGGCCAATATCACAAAGATCCTCGCCTCCGCGTCCCTTGACTTCAGCTCGCAAGGTATTATTTCACTGCACCGGAGGATTTTTGAAGGTGTTTTTAAGCATGCCGGAAAAATCCGTGATTATGATATCACCAAAAAAGAATGGGTGCTGGAGTACGATACCGTCCATTATCTGAATTGGGAGGACTTGCGCCGGGCTTTGGATTACGACATTGAGCAGGAACGAAGTTTCAGTTACAAAGGACTGACGAAGGATGACTTGATATCCCACATTACGCAATTTGTTTCCGGTATATGGCAAATCCATGCTTTTTGCGAAGGTAATACACGTACAACAGCAGTCTTTACCATTCTTTACTTGCGGGATATCGGATTTCAGGTTAACAACGATATGTTTGCAAACCATTCCTGGTATTTCCGCAATGCTTTGGTCCGTGCAAATTACAGGAATGCAGTGAAAGGAATTGACTACGCCCCAGTTTATCTGGAACGCTTTTTCCGTAATTTGCTTTTAGGCGAGCAGTGGGATTTGCGTAACCGTTATCTACATATCCACCCCTCACAGGAATGGCGAGTACAGCCCAATCTTGCTGCACCGACAAGCAAAGTATTGTCACCCGACAAGTACCCGACAAGCACCCGACAAGCTTCCGACAAGTTGCATACCGACAATGACAACATCATAAAATTGGTATATGCGATTAATGTCAAACAGTTGTCTGTCAAGGAAATGCTGGCAGAGATGGGATTAAAGGACAGGGAAAGCTTTTTGAATCTATACCTTTCACCCGCTATTGGAGAAGGATTTGTCAGGATGCTGTATCCTGATTCCCCCCGCCATCCTCGCCAGAAGTATTTGCTTACAGCAAAAGGGCTGGCATTTCTGAATGAACTTAAGAACGAAGCGAAATGATGCTTTCACAGACCAACGAGCAGGCATTTGAATACCTGATAGAAAAAGCCCTGGTGGGTAGCACCGTGGAGGAACGGAAGGCCGCTGGTAATGACGATATTGATGCTCAGCTTCCGGGCGCGGACCAGTACTACTGGGGCCGTCCCAAGGATATGCCCAGCAAGTTGGCCATCGACACCCGTCGGCTCTGGTCCTTCCTGGAATCCTCCCAGAAGGATGCACTCGCAGATTATCGTGGCAAGGATCTTAAAGCAGCCGTAGAGCGACAGATCAGTAGCGACATAACTAATTTCGGTATCATTAAACTCATCCGCGAAGGCATCGACGTGGATAACATCCACCTCACCCTGTTCTTCCCCAAGCCTTCGCCCGCCGACAGTCAAGCCAGCCACGCCAAATATGCCAAGAACCAGTTCTCCATTACCCGTCAGCAAACCTTCTCCCTGCTGAATCCCGGTTACGAGATAGATATGGTGGTATTCCTGAACGGCCTGCCCCTCTTTACCTTCGAACTCAAGAATCCCTGGACTTACCAGACGGCTAAGTATAACGGCCAGAAGCAATATAAAGAAGAGCGGAATCCCCGTGAGCCTCTGCTGAACTACGGCCGCTGCCTGGCGCACTTCACCCTGGACAAGGACGAAGTGTACTTCACCACCAGGTTGGCAGGAAAGGAAACCTTCTTCATGCCCTTTAACAAAGGCCTGCCTAACGGTCAGGGCGCTGGCAATCCTGTGAGCGAGGACGGTTCATACAAGACCTCCTACATCTGGAAATACTTCCTGCAGAAAGATACCATCGCCGACATCCTGATGAACTACGTGATGTTCGATTACGGCGAAGCCAAGACCGGGAAAGTGGTGCCGCACATCATGCGTAACGCAAAGCGTCTCATCTTCCCGCGTTACCATCAGCTGGACGTCGTATCAAAACTGAACGCAGACGTAGCCTCCGTGGGTGTAGGCAAGACCTACCTCATTGAGCACTCTGCAGGTTCCGGCAAATCCAATTCCATCACCTGGCTGGCCTACAAACTCATCGGCCTGTGCCCGGATTCCATGGAGGCCATCAGGGCCAAGGCGTTGGATATGTCCTTGTTCGATTCCGCCATCGTGGTCACCGACCGTCGCCTGCTGGATAAACAGATCACCGGCAACATCAAGGCCTTTGGCCATAGCGACCGAATCGTTGCACATGCCGATTCCTCCAAAGAACTGAAGACAGCCATCGAGCAGGGAAAGCGCATCATTATCACCACAATCCAGAAATTCCCCTTCATCTGCGATACCATTGCTGACGTCAGCGACCACAACTTCGCCATCATCATTGACGAGGCCCACTCCTCCCAGTCAGGCATTGCAGCAGACAAACTGAATGCTGCCGTACAGAAAGATG
>Ga0256405_10010834_pt1 | contig 11865 bp, 8 predicted proteins | sample RumenRJG_02DNA_FD_189096 | JGI IMG/M metagenome (GOLD analysis project Ga0256405, IMG submission 189096) | Bovine rumen microbial communities from Lethbridge, Alberta, Canada - RJG_02 | ecosystem: Host-associated > Mammals > Digestive system > Stomach > Rumen | place: Canada: Alberta | collected...
GCATCCATACGTCCTTTAAGAATGCTTCCAAGAAGAGTTGCTAGTGGTGACACAGGTAGTTTTACTGCTGCAATTACTGCAAAGAATACAATCACAGCTAATAGTAAGCCAACCGGCACAACAATTTCATTAGTAGAAACCTATAGTACATCAAAGCAGATGACTAAAGGCAATTCCCAAACCTTGACTGTCAATTTGCCAGATAATTATTACTTAACCGGTCTTACCTTAAGTATGAAATCGAATGCCAGTGGTGGTGCTGGTAGTTTAACCATTAACGAGACAACCATTATTTCGTCCGCTAAATTTAATTCAAGTTCCTGGCATGGAGCATGGTCTACGTCTTACGTTAATGTCGCAATTGACAATACTGCGTTTACCAATCTTGTTAAGAATAATGATGTGAATGATTTCACAATTATTATTGAGGCTACTGCTAATTCTCTATATTGTCAGTCATATACTATGTCATGGGGCTATTATGAAGACACAAATACATACCATACCGTTTCTTTCAATACTTTAGGCAATGGTTCTTACGATACTAGACAAGTTGTTGAAGGTGAAGGCGCTGGTGAATTACCAACTCCTACAAAAGCTAAAGATGAAGAAAATCAAAAGAGATACCAATTCTTAGGCTGGTATGCCTTATCAAATACTGATGATCCTGCAAATCCAACGTTTGAAGGTGCTACGGAATATACAGCATCCACTCCAATTATGAGCGATGTTACTTTATTTGCTAAATACCAAGAAATTAGTTATTACAAAGTAATCTTTAATTCAAATGGTGGCAGTGCAGTCGCCGCTCAAGAAGTTGACGCTGGTCAAAAAGCAAACGAACCAGCAGCACCAACCAAAGAAAATGACAACCAATATTCATATTCTTTCGCAGGCTGGTATAAAGAAGCTGGATTCATTAATGCTTATAACTTCAATGATGCAGTTAATGAAAATACAACATTATATGCAAAGTGGAATCAATCATTAATTCCTGCTAAGAATGTTGTTGCTTCGGTAACTACAACAGCATCCTTGTCTTACAGTAATTATGAGAGAAACCAAGATTCGGCTACCGACACTTTGAACAGAGCGTTTACTGGAGTAGCTGCCTCGAACAGTTATTCTTCTTGGGAAAATAAAACAGGATCTTCTGGTATTAAATATGCAGGCAATAGTGCAGGCGATAATAATGCGATTCAATTAAGAACCAATAATAGTAACTCAGGCATTGTCGTTACAAACAATACAACTAGATATGCCGCCAAATCAATTACTGTTAAATGGAATGATGCAACGTCAGCTGATAGAACCATTCAAATCTATGGTAAGAATACTGCCTATACAGCAGCTACTAATTTATATGGAAACAATACATGTGGTACTTTGCTTACCGAATTGTGCATTGATGATGCCACAAACAATGAATTAAGCTATGAATTTACCACCACATATGCATTTATTGGTATTAAATCTAAGTCAGGTGCTCAATATGTTAATTCATTCCAGATAGGATGGGAGAAAACAGTATATTCCTATGAGAATCTTGCTATTAGATTCGGCGGTCGTATTGAAGCTGATTTATGGACAAGATTAAATACTGAATCCTCAATTCAAGGATATGGTGTCTTGTTATCAACATATGAATACCTTAATGCTCAGGTAGAAAAAGACTTAAAGAACTACTTTGAAAGTGCGGATGGCATTAATGTTAAGAAATTCACTAATGCTGATACATATCCAGATCATGAATTGAAAGCAGAGCCAACATTGAAAGATGGCTACCGTGTTTGGAACTTATATAAACAAGTCAGATTAGAGGATGCCACTAAAGATTATGTTGGTGTAGCGTTCATCCAAATTAATGGAGAAGTAGTGTTCCTTAACTCGTTAAGAACATCAGTCAAAAACCTAGCACAACAATTAATCGCTGGTCCAGATCGTGATGAAAATTCATTAGGTGGTTCGTTGAACTACTTAGCCAATTTATAGAAGGAGGTAATGTCAAATGGAAGAGAAAAGATTTTTAATCCCAGAAGCAATCATTGTTAGATTTAATGATGAAGACATTATTGTTACCTCTGGTGAAGGCTGGGACTTCGGTCTTGGTGAAGACGATTGGTACGACGGCGAAGACTAATAGCCTCTATATTGATGTGAAAGACCTCCTATCATTATGGGAGGTTTTTCATTATTTTTATGCTCAAAAATGGTCATTTTGTCACTTTCTAAATAAATAATCAAAAAAATATTATTTTTTATATATTGATACATTCGCTTGAAACAAATATGATTAATAATTGGAAATTGAGTATAAGGTCATAGTAAGGTTGACCGTTTCTACATAGCACCGTTACTGCTATACTACTCACAAGAAATTTTTTGAGTGAAAAATATACCAATTTCTATCCAAAAAGGGTATTTTTCACGAAAGGAGAAATTAAATGAAAAATAATTTCATTACAAAAATCATTGGCGCAACGTTGGCTTTCGCTATGATGATTGGTGGTGCTGTTGGTCTCAATGCTGCTAAAGAAGCGAAAGAAGTGCATGCCGATCAGAGTCACATATCTGTTAATCCAATTAATTCGTTAACAAATAAGTCGGGCACACAGTACATTTCATCTGCATCTTCTTATACTGCTGGAGCGACTATTTATGCTAATAACTGGATTCCTAATGACACACAACCTCAAATCAGAGTTAATCAAGGCAACACAACCTCATTAAGTGCCAGTAACTTCTGGATGTATAATTCAACAGCGTTTGCGGATCATATTACCAAAATTACGGTAACTTTTAACACAAGCGTTACAAAGAATTATTTCCAAATTCACACTTCTAGTTCTGCTGCTTTAACTTCAAATCAAACTTTTGATGCCAATAAGTCTGGCTCCCTAGTTAGCGGAAATCAATACAAGTGGGAATACGCTTACAACTCAAGTATTGATTATTTTAGATTTGGTTGTGCTAAAAATGGTGGAACTGTAAAGATTACTGAATTCACAGTCTACTATGGTCAAAACAGCACACCAGCTCTTTCTTTTTCCGAAGAAAGTATTCAAGGAGAGATTGGTGACAACTTTTCATTTACTTGGATTGAAAGTAATTTGACAACTGGCATCACATGGACTCCAGCAAGTGATAGCACAGACGTTATTGATTATACTGTTGATACAGTCAACAAAACTGTTAGTGGCACTTTGACTGGTGCAGGCCAAGTCACTTTGACGGGCACTTCAGGAACTGCGTCTGACTCTGTGTTAATTACATCAACGGCTCATTTAAATCACAGAAAATATACTGTTGCAAGCACTTCTTCAGTAACTAGTGATGGCGATACAATAACTGGAGCAGAAGTTACTTTCTCAAATACTTATTCAACAAAAGACCAACTTACTTCAGGTAAACAAATGGTCTTAACCATCACCGGGTTAGAAAACAGAGTCAATATCAGCAAATTAGTTTTATCAATGCATTCCAATGGTAGCAGTGGTGCTGGTTATGTGAAAATCTCTGTTGATGGGGACGAGGAATATTTAGCTGGCAATTCTTCTGGTATCGAATTCAATAACAATTTTGGTGACAATAAATCTTATGGCACTACATATAGAGATGTAACCTGGGATAATCTTTCATATTCTGCTATAGATTCAATCGTTATAACAGTTCGTGCTACGGCTAATAGCTTATATTGCCAATCATTTGATATTTTCTTTGAAGAAGAAGAGATTGTTGATACAGTTACAGCATTGTCTGTTTCTCCAAACTCATGGGCTGGATATGATTCTCAAACCATCAATGTATCAGACTATACTGTTTCTGTTACAAAGAACGGCGCAGCTGGTACTGCCTCTGATTACACATTCCAAGGCATTGGCTATATGAACGGTGATTTGTTTGTGCCAAGAGTTGCTGATTTTTCAACAGGACATCCAATGGTTGCTGACACAAGATTATGTTGGAAGGCAAATTACCCAACAACCGCTGGTGGATCTACTTATCTTTATGCTTATGTTACACTTACAGTTCAAGCAGATTCTGTTTCAACTGTTGTTATTTCTGGTGATTTAAGTAAAACATTATTTACAACAGGTGATGAGTGGAACACCGCTGGTTTAGTTGTAACAGCTACTTACTCGAGTTCCTCTGTGGTAGATGTCACTAGCAATTCTACTTTCAATTTCTATAGTGATGCTGCTATGACAAATGAAGTTCCTTCTCCAGCAGATTTAGGCTCTGGTGCCGACCAATCGATTTATATTAAAGCAACATGCTCAAATGTTTCTAATGAAACAGGATATGAGCAAACAGTGTCTGTTGTGAAGACTTCTAGAGTTACATTCGATGCTACGTTAGATATCGGCGCTGATTCTCCAAACCCAGGCGTTTCCAAAAACGGCGTTATCATTGCAACAGCAAGCGGCAATGGAACATTCGCGAGAGATGACAACTATAGAATTTACTCTGGTAGAGAAGTGACAATTACTTCTACAGCGGAGAATATTGTGGAAATTAAATTCACATGCACTAGCGCTAAATACAACGCACTTACTGGCGAAGGATATACAGCAACTGGTAGTTATGGTGTGTGGACAGGTGATGCTTCTAGTGTTACCTTAACATCTTCAGGAGAACAAAGCAGAATCACAAAAGTCGTTGTTACTGTTGCATCTGCTCTTCATGATGTTGAAACAACATTATCAACCACGACAGCATTGTCCTATCATTATGAACACGAAGGAAATGTTTACACTTATACAAACGTTGCTATTAGATTTGGTAGTTTGATGGAACAATCATTATGGAATAGTTTAGATAGCGAATCACTTATCGCTGGCTACGGTGTATTAATTACAGACGATAGCGTAGTTGGTGAAAACGATGATATCGCAGATGCGTATGATCTTGCTGAACTTTCTCCTGAAATCACAGACCACTATATGTCAAAAGCTGAAAAGGCAACACCTTCAGCAGCAACCGATAAACAAAAGAGCGACGCAGGAGTCGCAGGTGACTACTACATTTGGAACCTTTATCTTACAGTTGAAGAAGCGAATTTCGAAACAACATATGTCGCAGGTGCTTATATTAAGCTTGTTACTGGCGATGTTGTGTTTATGAATAAAGCAAGTTTCTCTGTGAAGAGTCTCGCAGCTGATTATCTTGCGAATAGAAATTGCAACCAACAAACTGCTGGTGGTTCATTGTATAACTTGGCCCACTTCGGAGAATAAGGAGAAACTGAAACATGGAAAAGTTTTTAGATAAAAAGAAAAAATTTGAAAACCCAATGCTTGAAGTCGTTATGTTCGACAGCAATGACATCATTGTTACTTCAGGTGGCGACTTTGGTGAAGGACCTGGTCAACAAGGTGATGACTTCCCAAAGGGCTGGTGGTAATATACAAATTAATCAAATAAAGGTGGAGTAAATCTCCATCTTTTTTGTTCTTTGTTTTTAGACGTTGCTGATAGCCAGCGATAACGCATTAAATATTTTGATATTGCTATATTTGGTTAAAAAATCTATGATTAATTCTTGGAAACAAATCACAATATGAAAACGATTTTAGAAGATAAAAAAACATTTATAAAACCAGAATTAGAAATTATCTACTTTGAAGGCGACCTAGCTACTGGTGATGTTATCGTTACTTCGAGTTTCGGTGATCCAGATCCAAAACCAGGTGATATCAACGGCTGGTGGTAGTCTTAAAAATTAAATAATCAAGGTGGGGTTTCAATTCCACCTTTTTGTTTAGATACACACTTATAAAAATAAGAATATAATTATATTGCTAGTGAAAATTACAAATATGAGTGCAAAAAATAATTTGATAAAAATAGGCACTTTAACAGCGGCTCTCGCTTTAACAACTGGCCTATTCATAAACTTAAGAAAAAACGCTACTGAAGTTGGCGCGTATCCTATCGCTTCTTTGCCAACCACAATTGATTTAAATGATTGTGAAGAACAAGACATTAGAGATTATTATGCTGATCTTAATTCTTTAGACGTATCTGAAAGACAAGGCACAAATCTTCTTAAACATTTAAAGACAATTCTTTCTACTGACCAGTTGTATTACAGTTACGATAGCAATACTAAGATTTGGCAAATGTATGAGATTACTGACCGTGACTGGGATAAATCTCCTGCCAGTTCAACAGTCTATGGTACATATAATTCTGTCGAAAACAAGATTTATAACTACGTATATGGGCAAAGCGAAAGCGATAGTAAGAACAATCCATACATTCATGCCTTATACGTTAACAGAAATATAGATAATCAAACAACAGCGTGGGATGATCATGATCAAGATGCTTGGGGTATAAACCAAGAGCATATTTGGGCTAAGTCCCATGGCTTTGACACTAAAGGTAGTGATTCCAGTGGTGGTGCTAGAGGTGATCCGATGCACTTACAGGCTGGAAATGGTTGGGCTAACCATGAACACAGTAACTACTTCTTTGCGTTTGTTGATAAAGATAGAGCATATAGTGATGCTGGTGACGATTACGATACAATCCATAATAACATTAAAGGTTTCTCTTTAAATGCCGGTGGCAATGAAACTGTTTTCGAACCACAAGATTGTGATAAAGGTGATATTGCTAGAGCTATTTTCTATGTGGCCGCTAGATATAACAACTACGCTGGTGAAACAGAAGGTATTGATGGTAATAATCCAAACTTAGTTTTATTAAATGATTTATCTGAGAATAGTAGAACTGGCACTTCCGCTTTTGATGACCCATATGGTATGGGCTTATTAAGTGACTTATTAGCCTGGAACAAGCTTGATCCAGTTGATGAATATGAAGTCCATAGAAATAATCTTCTTTATAAGAATTACACGAATAATAGGAATCCGTTTATTGATTTCCCTAACTGGGCTGACGCTATTTGGGGTACAGCGGATTTAGATGGCACAAACTATAATTCAAACGTTACTTCCTACGCTTCTCCTAGTATTGATCCAATTGGTTCTGTTACAGGTCCTTTAGAGATTTCTGATGACACACTGGAGATTATTGTGGGCGATACAGCGGAAATCTCTGCTAAGAATGCATTAGGTGTTATTGATTGGACAATTGATGATGATTCAATCGTGAGTCTTAACAAAACAACATCTATCAATAAAGAAAAAGTAACTATTACTGCTTTAAGTACTGGTACAACAACAATTACTGCTTCGTGCGATGCTGTTGATGTTTCTTGTACAGTCACTGTTAGAAACCCAACACCAGCAGAAGCTATCGAAAGAACGGACACGGCTACTACTTTGTCATATCGTTACACCAAAGAAGATGGTAGAGATCCAACTACAGACACCATCAATAGAACATTTACTGGAGCAGGAAATAATGCAACATATATTTCATGGGAAAATGATGGCGAATCTGGCGTTTCTTATGCTGGAAACTGTGCTGGTAGATATGATACTGTTCAGCTTCAATCAGGTAGCAATTCTGGCGTTGTGACTATTGACAATTATTATGGTGCATATGCACTTAGCGTCACTGTGACTTGGGAATCACATACCGCAGATGATCGCACTATTGATATATATGGTAAAAACGAAGCTTATGCCGATCCAAGCGATTTGTATTCCAACGCCACTAGAGGAACAAAGATTGGCTCTATCGTGAAAGGTGAAGACACTGAATTATTAATTAATGAAAACTACAAATACATTGGTATTAGATCCAACAGCGGCACCTTATATGCTTCGTCAATTGAAATTGGATGGAGTTCTACTTCTCCAAAATACACATACTCAGATGTATCTATCAGATTTGGTGGCTATCTCTCTCAAGACCTTTGGAATAGTTTAAATAATATTGAAGGTTTTGGCGTATTGGCCACATCCGAAGACATAGTTAATGAAAGCGTTCCATTTAGTAGTAATATGGCTTCTGCTGTTCAACCAGGAGAATATGCTAATCCAACCTTAGATATAGTGGATTACTATAAACCTATTGAAGATATGATGCCTGCTGTTGATGACAACAACTATTATTGGAACTTATTCTTAAGAATATCTGAAATGAATTTTGATACATATTATATTGCTGCAGCATACATAAAAATGTCTACAGGATATGTCTTTTTCAAAGAGGCAAAATATAGTGTTAAATCCTTAGCAGCCGATTATATCGCTAATAGGGGCTATGCTGATACCGTTGCTAGTGGCTCCTTAGCCAACTTAAACAATATCTAAGCATAAATTCGTTTACACATTTTATATTGATTATTATGAGTTGAACTCATATGATTTAATACTAAGGTAAAAAAGCCATGAGAATTAAGAAACACATTCCAACATTAATTGCTTTAACCGCCGTTTTAACATTAGGCGTTAGTTTATACGTTAATCATAATAAGCCACGTACTGAAATAAATGCTGCGCAAGTTAACGAGAACTTTGCACCATACACTTATAGTGGTTCTTATTATAGTGACCATAATATTGATTTTAGTGCGGGAGACGGCATGAATGGTGCCCTTAGAACAAAACTAAGAACAGAACTTAAACCAAAGGGTTTCGTAGATTATAGTTCAGGTTTATCAACACACTGCCAACAAGCGGATGAAGATCCAAGTAATACAAACAACATGATTCTTTTCTATACAAGAGACTCAGTCAAGAAACAAGCCGCTGGTACTTGGAATAGAGAACACGTTTGGCCAAAGAATAAATCAAATGGTAACTGGGACACAAGTCAAGGTGGTACAGATATTCTTCACCTTAGACCAACTTATGTCACTCCAAACTCCACGAGAAGCAATCACCCATATGGTTACGCTCACAGCGGTTCTAAACTAACACATAATGGCATGGATTATGGCTGGTTAAATGGTGATATCTTTGAGCCATTAGATTGTGTTAAAGGTGACGCCGCAAGAATCATTATGTATATGTGGACTGTCTATGATGGTTATTCAGGATACAGTCCTTTATCAATCACCAGTGTTTTTGAAAGCTATAACACCCTTCTTGAATGGCACACAATGGATAAACCAGATGTCATGGAAGGTCATAGAAATGATTATGTGCAAAATAGCACAGTGCAAAAGAATAGAAATCCATTTGTTGACCACCCTGAATTAGCGTGGAAAATCTTTGGTGACCAAGCAAGTAGCTCAGTAAAAGCGGCCTGTATGGCGGCTTATCCCGCTAATGGCGGTACACCAGTACAACCAACAGGTATTTCATTAAATAAAACAACTGCATCTGTCCAAGTTGGCAAAACCACACAGTTAACTGCATCATTACAACCATATGGTGCAACAGGCACAATTACTTGGTCATCAAATAATACATCTATTGCTACAGTTAGTAGTACTGGGTTAGTTACTGGTAAAGCAGTAGGTGAGGCCATAATTACTGCAACATGTGGCACATATAGTGCTTCTTGCACAGTCACTGTAGCGGAAGCTGTTAATATCTATGGCACACTAGATAATCCTTTAACAGTCTCTGAAGCAAGACAACTTATTGATGATGTAAATGGTGGTTATACCGCTGAGAAAATGTACGTTAAAGGCAAAGTCAGTTCTGGCTCATTTAATTCGCAATATAACAATTTCAATGATTTGTGGCTAGAAAGCGAAGATGGAAAAACCGCTCAATACTTTGATTTATATCATGCTGAATTAGATAGTTCTGTCCCAGAAAAGTATACTGATCCTGCTGAATTAGAGGGCAAAGAAGTTATAGCCTATGGTTATGGTAAAAAATATAACTCTACCTATGAACTCGCTCCTCAAAACAATAATGTTAACAAGCCAGTTATTCTTTCAGTGACTGATTCTGGTGCTCTTGAAAAGACACCAAAAGAATTAATTGAAGAAACAGATACCGCAACATCATTGGCGTATCGTTACAACAAAACTGAAACTGGCAATGCTTCAGTTACTGATACGTTGACAAGAGAAACTACTGGTATTAATAATGGCGTTACTAATTATTCTGACTGGACATACACTAGTGCGACAAGTAACGTTTCTTATGCTGGTCAAAGCGCTGGCGATAAGGATTCAATACAATTAAGAAGCAAAAATAGCAATTCTGGCATTGTTGTTACTTCAAATAGTGGTAGCAAGGTGAGCAGTGTTTCGGTGGTTTGGAATAATGGCACTGAAAACGGTAGAACATTGAATATTTATGGCAAGAATTCTGCGTATACTGCACCGACCGATTTATATGGTAACAACGCAGGTACATTACTCGGCACTATTGTGAAGGGCACAAGCACAAGCCTTACTATAACAGGTGATTATGAGTACGTTGGTTTTAGATCTGACGCTAGTGCTATGTATCTTGATGAAGTCAATATTCAATGGGGTGGCAGCGCGGCAACATATGAATATAGTGACGTGTCTATTAGATTTGGTGGTCTTTTAACGCAAGACTTATGGAATGAATTAGATACTGAAGACCATCTAATTAGTGGCTTTGGTGTCATGATTTCAGAAAAGAGTGTAGTGGGTGATAACTATACAATTAAAGACCTTCACGAATTAGCGATTCCTGCAGAAGAGAATCCAGATGTTAATAATGAAATCGTGGATTACTATATGCCTAAAGAAGAAATGGCCACACCAGTAGAAGACGATGATAACTATTATTGGAACTTATTCTTTAGAATTAGTGATTTGAAGACCACATATGTTTCATCAGCATATATCAAAGTTGGTGAAGAATATGTCTTCTTCAAACAAGTAAAATACTCTGCTAAAACTTTAGCGGCGGACTATATCGCTAATAGGGGCTGTGGTCCAACAACTGCGGGTGGTTCATTAGCAAACTTAGCAAATTTATAATTATGTCTCAAAGAGTTAAAGATAAAACATTGTTTGGTTGGCTTAGGAATATCTTCAAAAAAGGCGATGGTGGTATCCATAATGACCATCATGAATCTTTAAGTGACGAAGACAAAATAGTGGAGGACTATTTAGAAGTCGGTAAGTTTGTTGTTAATAGAATGAAACTCACCAATGTAGTGGGCTTTAAATGTGATTTATCTAACGATGGCTTTGATCCTTTAAAGGCTATTATGCAAGATGGCTCTATTGTGGAATTAGATTTCTATAAATATGTTCATCATGATGACGCTGATATGACTGAACGCTTAATGGAAGCGGAAGCCCTTATCAGTGAATGTGATAGAGAGTACATTCAGGACAAAATCATAGAAGAGTCTTCTAAGCATTATTCAAACAAATAATATAAGACGGAGTTGAATACTCCGTTTTTATTTACAATAAATACAAGTATAATAAGGCATATGATTAACTTTAAAATCGAAATCGCTGATATTGTCGTTGAGATTAATGCTTTTAATGAATCTACTTTAAAGTACTGTAGTGATTTTCTATCTAATAAAGAATCTAACTATGCTATTACTATGACTAAGGAAGATTTAGAAAATGAAAAGCATATTAATGAAGATGGCAAAGTATATGCGAATGAAGAGATATCAGCGTTATATCGTAAGATCGCAGATATATTCGTAGAGGAAGATGTCTTAGTGATGCATGGCTCCTCTTTTAAAGTGGATACTTCTGCTTTTATCGTGACCGCTCGTAGTGGAGTGGGTAAATCCACCCATGTTAATTTATTAAAAGAGTATCTTAAAGATAGATTTACTTATATTAATGACGATAAACCTTTATTAAAGATTAAAGGTGATAAGTTAACTCTCTATTCTTCTCCATGGAACGGAAAAGAAAGAAGAGGTAATAATATAAGTGCACCTTTAATAAGTATTATCTTCCTTAATAGGGGTATCTCTAATTCATATAAGAAACTATCTAATAATAGTGAGGTCTACTTTAAGTTATTAAGTCAG
>Ga0256405_10010837_pt1 | contig 11862 bp, 14 predicted proteins | sample RumenRJG_02DNA_FD_189096 | JGI IMG/M metagenome (GOLD analysis project Ga0256405, IMG submission 189096) | Bovine rumen microbial communities from Lethbridge, Alberta, Canada - RJG_02 | ecosystem: Host-associated > Mammals > Digestive system > Stomach > Rumen | place: Canada: Alberta...
GCATCTTCCGCTATACCGTCGGGCAGCGCAAGAGCGGCCTCATTGACGGGCGAAAGGTCTATGTCTCGCGCATCGATCCCGCGGGCAACACCGTCGAGCTCGCGCTGTGGGAGGAGCTTTTCAAGCGCGAGGTCACGGCACGCGACTTTAACTGGCTCATCGACGTGCCGTCAGGGCCGATCCGCGCGAGCGTGCGCGTACGCCACACCAAGTGGGAGGAGCCGACGTGCACCGTGACGGCGCTCTCTGACGGCAGCGTACGCATCGAATGTGACGAGCCGGTGCGCGCCCCGGCGCCGGGGCAGTCCGCCGTGCTCTACGACGGTGAACGCGTCCTCGGCGGAGGCTTTATCACAGATTCCAAATAACAAAAAAGCAGGGCCCGTCGGGTCCTGCTTTTTTATATCATTCTTCCACAAAGCCGGGCGTGGAAAGGTAGCGCTCGCCGGTGTCCGGCAGAAGAGCCACAACGGTTTTGCCCGCGTTCTCTTCCCGCCGGGCCAGCTCGATCGCGGCTGCGAGCGCCGCGCCGGAGGAGATGCCGACCAGCACGCCCTCAGTCTTGCCGAGCAGGGCGGCCATGCGGTAGGCGTCCTCATCCGAAACCGTGATGACCTCGTCATAAACGGTGGTGTCCAGCACCTGCGGCACAAAGCCCGCGCCGATGCCCTGGAGCTTGTGCGGTCCGGGCTTGCCGCCGGAGAGGACGGGCGAGCCCTTCGGCTCGACCGCGACGACACGGACGGCGGGATCCTGCTCCTTCAGATAGCGCCCCGTGCCGGTGATCGTGCCGCCCGTGCCGACCGTGGCGACGAAGAGGTCGACCTCTCCCCCGGTATCGCGCCAGATCTCGGGACCGGTGGTCTCATAGTGGGCGCGGGGATTGGCGGGGTTGACGAACTGTCCGGCGATAAAGCTGTTGGGGATCGCGCGATGGAGCTCCTCGGCCTTTTCGATGGCGCCGGCCATGCCCTTGGCGCCCGGGGTCAGGACGAGCTCGGCGCCGAGCGCGCGCATCAGCAGGATCCGCTCGCGCGACATGGAATCCGGCATCACGATCATCAGCCGATAGCCGCGCGAGGCCGCCACCGCCGCAAGCCCGATGCCCGTGTTGCCGGACGTGGGCTCGATGATGACCGTGCCCTCGCCGAGCAGGCCGCGTTCCTCGGCGTCGTCGAGCATCGCCTTGCCGACGCGATCCTTGGCGCTTCCGGCAGGATTGAAGGATTCAAGCTTTAACAGAAGCCGTGCTTGCAAGCCAAGCTTTTGTTCCAGGTTTTTCGCCTCCAGCAGCGGCGTGCCGCCGATCAGCTGATCGACCGAGGTATAGATCATAGTTATATTCCTCCGTGCTGACATTGTTTCGATCGGATTATAGCGCGAGTGCGCTTCCATTGCAAGCGCAGTTGCACTTTGCCGGCATTTCCGTTATACTGGCATAAAAGGAAGCTCATCGGAACATGCTGTGTCTGAAGAAACAGAAAGGACGGATCTCATAAAACTGACGGGATTTGTGCTGTCGGGCTGCCCCTATTGCAGGATGGCGCGCGAGGTGCTGGACGAACTGTATGCCGAGCGGCCGGAATTTGCCGCGATCGAGATCGACGTGATCGACGAATCCGTGGAAAGCGCGCTGGCCGACACCTATGATTATTATCGCGTGCCGAGCTTCTTCAAGGGCAGGGAGAAGCTGTATGAGGCAAGCCCGCTCTGGCCAAGAAGCGAGGTCAAGCGCAGGCTTGAAGAGATGCTTACAGCGCTGCTGTAAAGAAGCCGAAAGACAATTGAGCAGGGACTTTTTTCCGCAGCCGAAAGGGCTGCGGAAAATTTTTTAATTCCTTGCTTGACAATAGGAATTATACATGCTATACTGTCATAAGTTAGCAGATGCTAACCATCGAAAAGGAGGGCAGGCATGAGCGAAGAAACTGTTGTGCAGTTCGGTGCGCCGACCCTGGCCGGGATCAAAACCGGCAGCCTGTTTTCCTGTCTGTACGATACCAAAGCCGGCGTTTATGAAGACGTGCGCCGTCTCAACCGTGTTCTGACGCCGCGCGGGCTGTGTTTGCTTCCGCTGCGTTTCGGTGAGAAACGGGTTTTGATGTACCTCTTCCGCCCTTCCGGGCTGGAAACGGATCTTCGCTGCCGCGGGGCTCGGCGGATCCTGCGGGACGCGGGCTATGATGACGCAAGCATGGGAAAGTGCATGCGCTGCCTCATCCACCGTCTGCGTGAGAGCGAGAGCTTTCCGCATGAGATCGGGCTGTTCCTCAGTTATCCTCCCGAGGACGTGCGCGGCTTTATCGAAAACAAGGCGCAGAACTTCAAGCTGGTCGGCACCTGGAAGGTGTACGGCGACGTGGACGCCGCCCGCAGGACCTTTGCCCGCTATCAAAAATGCACAGAGAGCTATTGCCGTGCTTACAGCGCCGGACTCGGGCTGGAGCAGCTGGCCGTGGCGATTTGAAATGATTTTCGAGAAAGGAATCGATCGATGAGTAAAGTAGCAGTTGTTTACTGGAGCGGCACCGGCAACACCGAGGCCATGGCCGATGCGGTCGCCAAAGGCGCACGCGCCGCGGGCGCAAGCGCAGAGCTCTTCTCCGCATCCGATTTTTCCGCCGCCAAGGCCGCGGGCTTTGACGCCTTTGCGCTCGGCTGTCCGGCAATGGGCAGCGAATCGCTTGAGGACAGCGAATTTGAGCCGGTGTATGACGCCATCAAGGGCACGCTTGCCGGCAGGAAGGTCGCGCTCTTCGGCTCCTATGGCTGGGGCGACGGCGAATGGATGCGCAACTGGGAGGAAGACTGCGCTGCAAACGGCATCTCCCTCGCCTCGGAGAGTGTGATCTGCAACGACGCGCCCGACGACGAGGCCGTGGAAGCCTGCAAGGCTCTCGGCGCCGCGCTGGCTTGAGTTTTCAGTTTTCTCCGGTTTTCAGGATCATCCTGATATTTCCTTTTTTCTTTTTTTGGCCCCTCTTTTTTTCAGCTCCCCTGCGGTGCAAAGACGATTCTCTCCCGTCTTTCTCCGCCGGGGAGCTTTATTCACGCCGCGGCTGCAGCCTCTTTCTCAGCAGGCTTTTCGATCCCTTGAAATCCTACCAACCTTACGGTATAATAGCTTATAGAACAGGAGGCGATCTTTATGATGATTTCCACGCGTGGGCGCTATGCGCTGCGGATCCTCGTCGACCTCGCCGAGCGGCGCGAGGAGGAATATGTGACGCTGCGTGAGATCGCCGAGCGGCAGGAGATCTCGGAGAAATATCTTGAGAGTATCGTGAAGCTGCTGGTCCGCGCCGACATTCTCGAGGGTCTGCGCGGCAAGGGCGGCGGGTACCGACTGGGCCGTTTGCCGGAGGAGATCGGTGTTCTCGACGTGCTGCGGCTGACGGAGGGTACGCTCGCCCCGGTCGCGTGTCTCGAGGAGGGCGGCCGCCCCTGCGCGCGCGCCGCGCAATGCCGCACGCTGCCGCTGTGGAAGGGCTTGAACGACGTGGTGAGCAAGTATCTCGGCGGCTTTACCGTCCGCGACCTCATGAGCAAAGCCGAGGACGGAAACGACTATATCATCTGACTGTTCGAATAAAAAGACAGGCTGATTTCACAATCAGCCTGTCTTTTTATATCGGAAGCCGGTCAGTCCGCGAACAGCGGCGTGGAGAGATAGCGGTCGCCGGTATCGGGAAGCAGGGCCACAATCGTCTTGCCCTTGTTTTCCGGCCGCTTTGCCAGCTCGATCGCCGCCCAGATGGCGGCGCCGGAGGAGATGCCGACGAGCACGCCCTCGCTGCGGCCGACGCGCCTGCCGGCGGCAAAGGCCGCCTCGTTCTCGACCGGGATGATCTCATCGTATACGGCGGTGTCCAGCACCTCCGGCACAAAGCCGGCGCCGATGCCCTGGATCTTGTGCGGGCCGGCCGTCCCCTTGCTGAGAACGGGAGAGGCGGCGGGCTCGACCGCGACGACCCTGACGGCGGGATCCTGCTCCTTGAGATAGGCGCCGACGCCCGTGATCGTGCCGCCCGTGCCGACGCCGGCGACAAAGATGTCGACCTTGCCGTCCGTGTCCGCCCAGATCTCGGGGCCGGTCGTCGCCTTGTGGACGGCGGGATTGGCGGGGTTGACGAACTGGCCGGGGATAAAGGCCTTGGGCAGTTCTTTCGCCAGTTCCTCGGCCTTGGCGATAGCTCCCTTCATGCCCTTGGCGCCTTCGGTGAGCACCAACTCGGCGCCGTAGGCGCGCATGAGCTGACGGCGCTCGACGCTCATCGTCTCGGGCATGACGATGATGATGCGATAGCCCCGCGCCGCCGCAACAGAGGCAAGACCGATGCCGGTATTGCCGGAGGTGGGCTCGATGATGACGGTATCGGGGTCGAGCAGTCCCCTGCTCTCGGCGTCGTCGATCATCGCCTTGGCGATGCGGTCCTTGACCGAGCCGGCGGGATTGAAATATTCAAGCTTGGCCAGCAGACGCGCCTCCAGCTTCTCTTCCTTTTCGATATGCGTCAGCTCCAGCAGAGGGGTCTTTCCGATCAGCTGATCGGCAGAAGTAAAAATAGCAGACATGATAAAATCCTCCTTATTCTTCAGTCGTTGTTTTTTCGTTCGTGTTTTTTCAGCGGCTACATCGTCTTTCCGGAAGGATCATATCGGTCGCCTTGCCTTTCTTTTATATTTACCTATCGGTTTAATATGTTAATACGCCTTGGAAAAGTTTTTGTCAAGTCTTTCGCCAGCCCGGATTGACAAGATCGTCATTTTGCTATATAAACATACTATGTTAATATGTTTATTAGGAGGAATTGATCATGTCCGGTCTGTCCGCTGTTATCAAAGCCGTCTGCATCAGTGAGAAAAAGGGCGAGCAAAAGCACCCCGTCGATTTGATCCGGCTTCTGCCTCATCACGGGATCGTGGGAGACGCCCACGCCGGCGACTGGCACCGGCAGGTCAGCCTGCTCGGGGCCGAGAGCGTCGCGCGGCTGCAGGAGAAGATCGCCTTTCCCCTGCTGCCCGGCGCCTTTGCCGAAAACATCCTGTGCGAGGGGCTTGTGCTCTATGCGCTTCCCGTCGGCACCAGGCTGCGGATCGGCAACGCGCTCTGCGAGGTGACGCAGATCGGCAAGGAGTGCCACGCCGACTGCGCGATCCGCCGCCAGGCCGGCGACTGCGTGATGCCGCGCGAGGGGATCTTTGCCATTGTGCTCGAGGAGGGCGAGGCCCGTCCGGGCGATCTGGTGGAGATCGTTGCGGAGGAAACATGAAAAAAGCGCTGATCGCCATGAGCGGCGGTGTGGACAGTTCAGTTGCGGCGTATCTGATGCAGCGCGCGGGCTATACGTGTCAGGGCGTGACGATGCGGCTTTATCGCAACAGCGATCTCGGCATGGCCTGTCATAAAACCTGCTGCGCTGAGACCGACGCCGAGGATGCGGCGCTGGTCTGTTTCCGGCTGGGGATCGCGTTTGAAGAGCTGGATTACAGCGCGCTGTTCCGCTATCGCGTCATCGAGCGCTTTGCCGCGGCCTATGAGGCGGGGCTGACGCCGAATCCGTGCGTGGACTGCAACCGATTCATGAAATTCGACACGCTGCTGGAGCACGCGCTCTCGGAGGGCTGCGACAAGCTCGCCACCGGGCACTACGCGCGCGTCGGCTATTGCGCGGAGAGCGGACGCTGGGAGCTCAGAAAAGCCGTCGACGGGAGCAAGGATCAGAGCTATGTGCTCTATATGCTGACGCAGCGGCAGCTCGCCCATCTCGCGCTGCCGCTTGGCGGATATCACAAGGACGAGATCCGTAAGATCGCGTGTGAGCAAGGCTTCGTCACCGCCACGAAGCGCGAGAGCCAGGACATCTGTTTTGTGCCGGACGGCGACTACGCCGCCTTTCTCGAGCGCTGGAGGGGCAAGCCCTTTCCGGACGGCGCGCTGCTGGACAACGCAGGACGCGAGATCGGACGCCACCGCGGCGCAGTCCGCTTTACGGTCGGACAGCGGCGCGGGCTCGGATTCGCTGCGGGCGTGCGGCAGTATGTCGTGGAAAAGGATATGAGGCGAAATACCGTGACGCTTGGGCCGGAGAGCGCGCTGTATCACAGCGCACTGCTGGCGGCGGAGATGAACTGGCTTTCGATCGCCGAGCCCGCCGGGCCGATCCGCGCGACGGCACGTACCCGCTATCACCAGAGCGAGCATACGGTCACGGTCTGGCCGCTGCCGGGCGGCAGGGCGCGCATCCTTTTTGACGAGCCGCAGCGGGCGATCACCCCGGGGCAGGCCGTCGTGCTGTATGACGGCGAGCTCGTCCTGGGCGGCGGCACGATCACGCAGGTTGAAGCATAAAAAGAAAAAAGCTGTGAAAAGCGATGCTTTTCATAGCTTTTTGTTTTGTTGATCAGACGTCGATGCGCTTGACGATCAGTCCCGCGAGCACGCCGATGAGCACGCCCGTCACCGTACCGCTGACGATCAGCACCGGAAGGTAGTATACGACATTCGGCCCCATCAACGCCCAGGCGACGAGGATCTGGCCGACGTTGTGGAGGACGCCGCCGATCACGCTGACCGCGACGCAGCCGAGCCTGTCCGTCGCCTTGAGAGCGATCATGCCGAGCAGGCTGAGCACGGCGCCGGCGGCGCTGTACATCAGACTGGCCGCATGGCCGAAGAGCAGCGATACGAGAAACACGCGCAAAAGCGACACGCCCGCCGCCTCCTTCCAGCCGAGGCGGTAGAGGCAGAAGACCACAACGATGTTGGCAAGCCCCATTTTTACGCCCGGTATCCCCGGAGACGGGATCAGGCTTTCCACATAAGAAAGGATCATCGCAAGGGCGATGGCCATGGCGAGAACCGTGATTTTTCTGGTTTTCATGGTCCTCCCCTCTCAGCCGACGATCAGATCGACGCCGCCGTCCTCGCCGCCCTCGATCGTGACCGTGAGCCGGTTCGGCAGGCAGGTGATGACCTGGCCGGTATAGTGGATCTTCCCCTGGCGCACACAGATGTGGTCGGGGCAGTTTGCCTCGCTCATCCAGGCATAGCCGTCCTCGATGACAAGAATGTTCGTGCCGCCGTTGAGCGGAAAGCTGCCGTTTTGCAGCAGAGAATGCCGCTCGGTCTCCACGCCGTTGACGCGCACGACCGCCGTGCCCCCCTCCCGGCGCCCGAGATTGAGCGCCAGGTAGAGGGCAAGCGCCAGTACAAGCAGCGAGACGATGACGATCACGTCCGCGCGCAGCTTATGATTCCCGGAGGGAGCTTTCATTGGAAATTGAACGCCGTCAGTGCAAGGGCGATGATGGCCGCGGCCAGGAGCTGGATCGGGAAGCCGCGGAAGGCCTTGGGCAGATGCTCGCTCTCGATGCGCTTCTGCACGCCGCTCATGAGGAACAGCCCAAACAGGAAGCCGAGCCCCACGCCCAGCGCGCTGAGGATGACGGGGAGCACGCTCTCCGCCTCGGCGGTATTGAGCGCGAGCGCCAGCACCGCGCTGTTGAGTGCGATCGCCGGGAACCAGACGCCGAGCTTCTTGCCGCAGGCAAGCTCGAGCAGGTAAACCAGCACAAGCACGATCGCAACGCCCGCGAGAACACGGAAGTAGCCGGGGATCACGCCGCGCAGCAGCCACAGCAGCAGTGCCGTGACGAGTGTTACCGCCGTCACACCGAGGCCGAGGGCCAGGATCTTTTCACCGCGGCGGGAGAAGCCCAGCAGCGGGGTAAGACCGTAGAAGGCGGTCAGCGCATAGTTGTTGACCAGCACGAAGCCGAGAACCAACAGGATCATTTCTTTCATGTCTTACGCCTCCTTCTCTTCGCTGTCAAAGCCGATCGCGCTGCGCGTCAGCTTGCCCATGCCGTCCTCGGACGGGAAGATGCGGTTGACCACGGCCAGCAGGATCGCGAAGACGCAAAGCCCGCCGGAGGCCTGGGTCAACGTGCCGATCTTATAATCCTTGAGCGCTTCGACGCTCTTGCCCGCGAAGCTCGCCGCGCCGAAAAGCTCGCGGATCGCGGCAAGGATCAGCACGAAGACGGCAAAGCACAGCCCGCTGACAAGCGCGCTTAAAAGACCCTTGCCAAGCCCTTCGTCCAGCGCGTTTTCCGCATTGCCGAAGAGCATCAGATCCACGCCCAGGATCGCGGCGTAAAAGCCGAGCATCGCCCAGGCGGAGGGCAGGAAGGCCTGCAGCAGGAGCTGCGCCATGGAGGCGAAGCCCGCCACGACGAGCAGCGCCGCGCCGAATTTTGCCTCGACCGGGATCAGTCTGCGCAGCAGGCCGAGCACCAGCGCCGAGCAAAGCAGCACGCAAAGGACGGCTGCGCTCATGCCGAGTGCGGCGCGCACATCCGTGCTCGCGGCGAGCGCGGGGGCTGCGCCCAGGAACAGAAGCGTTACGGGATTGCAGTACAGAAGATTCTTTTTCATGGTCTCAGCCCTCGCTTTCCACAAGGCGATCAAAGGCGGCGAAGACGTCGTTCACGGCGGAGGCCGCCGCGTCGGAGCTCATCGTCGCGCCGGTGATCAGCGTCTGCTCGCCGGTGTAGCTCTCGCCCGTGAGGCCGATGAAGCTCTCTTTGTAGCTCGCCTCGTCAAGCTCATAGGCGGAGAAGTAGTCGGAATGGAGGATCAGCTCGCCCGTGCGGAGCGCGGCGATCGCGCCGTTCTCGTCCAGGACGAAGTAGAATTCCATGGGCTCGTTGGCATAGCCGTAGGGACGCGCGGCAAAGGCATAGCGCGTACCGTCCGGCGTTTCGGCGCTGTAAGCGCCGGTCACGCAGCCGGCATAGCCGGGGATCTCGATCGCCGTAAGCTCGGTTCCCTCGGGCAGGAGACGGCCGAAGTTCTTCGCATCCTTGGCACTGAAGTCCTCGGCATTGGCGGCGGAGAGCGCGGCGATCTGCTCGACAAGGGCGGGATCGGCCGCAGCAGTCACATCCTCGCCCGCGGTGTTGTAAACGGTGACGCCGCCGAGCGCGGTGCTCACGGCGAGGCGGTTTTCTTCCCCGCCGACGAACCAGGCAAAGCCGCTGCCGTTCGTGGCCTTGAGGCCGCTGAGGACATTGCCCTCGCCGGCAAGCTCTTCGGCCTGGGGCACGCCGGCCTTGTTGACAAGACCCGGGTAGACCAGCGGGATCAGTTCATTGAGAAGCTGGGAATCGCTCTTCTCCGCCGCGGCGAAGAGGCCGTTGTCGATCAGCGTGTTGAAGCCGTCGTTAACGGCGCCGCGGATCGCGGAGGACGAGAAGGTCACGCCCGCGACGAGCTCCACGCCCGCAAGGGTGGAGTCCTGTCCGGCGAAGCTCTGGGGGAATTCCTCGCCGAGCTCCTTGTCGTCCGGGTTCTCCTCGATGGAGAGGTCGACGACCTTGCCCTCGAAATCGATCGTGAGCAGGAGCTTGATCGGCTGCTTGGAGTAGCCCTCGGAGGTCTCGAGACGCAGGAGATAGGTCTCCTTGGTCGCGTCACGGTAGACGCTCTGGACGGTGTCGGCCGTCACCGCAAGGGTGGAGGCCGCCTCGTCCGCACGGTCGTACAGCAGCTCGCTGTCGCCGAGCAGAGCCTTTTCCGCCTCGGCCGCAGCCTCGGCGGCGAGACGCTCGTTCTCCGCCACGATGGGGGCGGTGAAGCCGTTGACGCCCCAGACGCCCGCGCCGAGCACGGCCAGCAGCAGCACAAGGCACAGGATGGAAGTTACGATCTGTTTTTTCATATCAGACACCTCCCAGCGGCTTTCTGCGCGTCCACTTCTCCAGCCAGGGAGAGAGGATGTTCATGCACAGAATGGAGTAGGACACGCCCTCGGGATAGGCGCAGAAGCGGCGGATCACAAAGGTGATCAAGCCGCAGCCGAGCGCGAAGAGCCATCTGCCCTCGGCGGTGATGGGCGTGGTGGTATAGTCAGTGGCCATGAAGACCGCGCCGAGCACCAGACCGCCCGCCAGCACCTCGTAGAGCGCGACGGTGACATTGCCGGTCGCGACAAGGTAGCAGACAAAGACCGTGGCGATGAAGATCACCGGGGTCTGCCAGTGGATGACGCGGCGGACAAGCAGGTAGACAAAGCCGAGGAGCAGTGCGAGGATGCAGGTCTCGCCGATGGCGCCGCCGCGCAGGCCGAGGAACATCGCACCCAGCGTGGGCAGCTCCGCGCCCTCGACGCCGATGAGGTTCAGCGGCGTGGCGGAGGAGACCGCGTCGACAAAGCGCGGCGCGGCGCCGCCGGCCACGGTGGATGTAAAGGCCATCAGCATAAACACGCGGGCCGTGATGGCGGGGTTGGCAAAGTTATGTCCCATGCCGCCGAAGGCGCACTTGACCAGCACGATCGCGAAGATCGAGCCGAGCGCGCACTGCCACAGCGGCACGTTGGTCGAGAGGTTGAGCGCCAGCAGCAGGCCGGTCACGACGGCGGAGAGATCGCCGACGCTCTGTTCACGCTTGGTGACAAGGTTGAACAGGAATTCCGAGAACACCGCGGCCGCGACGCACACGAGGATCATCGTGGCGGCCTTCGTCCCGAACAGGACGACGCCGGCGACGGAGGCGGGAAGCAGCGCGAGGATCACGTCAAGCATGATGCGGCGCGAGGAATCGGCGCTGTGGATATGCGGGCCGGCAGCCATGATGGGTTTGTTGTCCATGTCTTACTTCCCTCCTTCCTTCTTCGCGCTCTCCCAACCGCGGATAAAGCGGCGGGCGGCGCTGTTGTTTTCAGCCAGGGGACGGTAGGCCGGACAGACATAGCTGCAGCAGCCGCACTCCATGCACAGCGACACCTGCTCCTTTTGCAGCAGGGCCGCGCGCTCGTCCTCGTTTTCCATCTCCATCGCGCGGGCGAAGGCCGTGGGGTTGAGCCCCAGCGGGCAGACGGCCACGCAGCGGCCGCAGTGGATGCAAGGTGAGGGCTTGGTCTTCTCGGCATCCTTGCGGTTCATGATCACGACCGCGTTGGTGGCCTTGAGGACGGAGGCGTCGAGCGTGTCGACGGTCTTGCCCATCATGGCGCCGCCGTAGAGGATCTTGCCGGGCTCTTCCTTCAGCCCGCCGCACGCCTCGACCAGGTCGCGGATCGAGCAGCCGATCGGCACGATCAGGTTCTTCGGCTCCTTTACCGCCGAGCCCTCGACCGTGACGATGCGCTCGACGAGCGGCATGCCGGTCGTGAAGTATTCCGCGGTCTTCACGAGGGAGGTGACGTTGATGATGATGACGCCGAGGGAAGCCAGACGCTGTCCCGGGCCGACCACCTTGCCGGTGGCGTTGTAGAGCAGCACCTGCTTGGCGCCCTGGGGGTAGACGCTGTCAAGCGGCATGACCTTGACCGCGGGATCGTTTGCGAAGCGCTCGGTCAGCTGTGCAATGGCGTCGGGCTTGTTCTTTTCGATGCCGATGATGTATTCCTCGGACTGCAGGAACTGCTTGAGCAGGGCGATGCCCTTTTCGATCAGATCGCCGTGCTCGAGCATGACGCGGTGGTCGCTGGTGATGAAGGGCTCGCACTCCGCGCCGTTGATGAGAACGGTCTGGATATGGCTCTTCTGGGCGGCGGCGAGCTTGGCCCACACGGGGAAGGCCGCGCCGCCGAGACCCACGACGCCGCTTTCGCGTACGCACTGGAGGAAGCTGTCGAGATCGGTCGGCTGGGGGATCTTGAGATCGGGGCACTTTTCCATTTTGCCGTCGCTCTCGATGCGGATGGCCGTGGTCTTGCGGCCGCCGGCGGCATAGGGCTCGATGGCCTTGACGGTGCCGGAGACCGAGGCGTGGACGGGCGCGCTGTTGCGTCCCTCCTCGCGGGCGATCAGCTGGCCGACGGTCACGTGGTCGCCGACCTGAACGATGGGCTC
>Ga0256405_10010838_pt1 | contig 11862 bp, 10 predicted proteins | sample RumenRJG_02DNA_FD_189096 | JGI IMG/M metagenome (GOLD analysis project Ga0256405, IMG submission 189096) | Bovine rumen microbial communities from Lethbridge, Alberta, Canada - RJG_02 | ecosystem: Host-associated > Mammals > Digestive system > Stomach > Rumen | place: Canada: Alberta...
GATCGGAGCCGTCTACCACCTGAACGAGAAGGTCTGCCTGCGTCACTTCCTCGAGTGTCGATTTAAACGCCTCGACGAGGGAGGTGGGAAGTTTGTGAATAAAGCCGACCGTATCGGACAGAAGGAACTCCTGTCCTCTCGCCACTGTGATACGCCGAACTGTCGTATCGAGGGTCGCAAAGAGCATATCCGCCTCAAAAACCTGCCGCTTATCAGGCTCACCTTCTGGCACCGCGTCGGAGGAGTACTGCGCAAGCATTGCATTCATGATCGTAGACTTGCCGGCGTTGGTATATCCCACAAGGGATACCAGAGGGATTCCGGATCCCTGCCTCTTTTTGCGCTGCGTAGCGCGCTCCCGGCTGACGCCCTTGAGTTCCTTGGTCAGCTCGCTGAGCCGGTGGTCAATGGTGCGGCGGTCGATCTCGAGCTGGGTCTCGCCTTCGCCCTTGGCGGACATAGAGCCCGAGGCGCCGCCCTGGCGGTTTTGGGTCTCCCACATACCGATCAGCCTGGGCTTTAAGTAGCGGAGCTTGGCAAGTTCCACCTGCAGACGCGCTTCTCTGGTCCTGGCCCTGCGCTCGAAGATTTCAAGGATCAGCGCCGTCCGGTCCATAACGGGCAGTTTCAGGAGTTTCTGAAGGTTTCGGATTTGGGAAGGAGACAGGGTGTCATTGAAGATGACCCGCTCCGCGCCGAACATTTCCGCGCTGATCCGGATCTCATCTGCCTTTCCGGCGCCCACATAGAGGCCGGTATTGATATGAGAGAGTGCCTGCGTCACGGTGTCTACCGGCTCCATTCCGCAGGCTTTCGCAAGCTCGGCCAGCTCTTCCAGGGAGTGGGCGAATTCTTCTTCCGAGACCGGCACCTTTACATCTGTTTCGCGCACGCCTGCCAGAACGACAGGCTCCCTGCCTTCCCCGTCATACGATTTCCATATCTCATTTGCTCCAAAAAAGGCTGCCATGCAGAAAAACCTCCTCCGCTGTTTACTGTATGACAGTCATTATAACACGTTCTGCGTCTCTTTTTTGGCACGACGTTTCTTTGGAAAGGAATTGCCAAAATATTGCTGAAACAGGATAATTAATGTAATGCATCCTCTGAAGGAGTAAATAAATGAAACTTAATCAATTGGAATACTTCTGCGCCGTTTGCCGCTACCACAGCATCACCCGGGCGGCGGAAGAATTATATGTGACGCAGCCCACGATCTCGGTCGCGATCCGCGAGCTGGAGAATGAATTGAAGCTCCGCCTGTTTCATCATGAAAAGAACAGGATCTCTCTGACAAAGGAAGGGGAAGCGTTCTATCGGCGGGCGGAAGCGCTGCTCAAGGAGACACGGGCCATGGTCTCAGAGTTCTCCTCTTTGGGAGAACAGGAGACGCCGATCAGGATCGGAATCCCTCCGCTGATCAGCACGGTGTTCTTTCCAAGTCTTACAGACGGGTTTCAGGAGAAGACAGGACTGCCGGTCCAACTTTTCGAATACGGTTCCGTGAAAGCCTGCAATCTGGTGCAGGAGGAGAAACTCGACTGCGCGCTCGTCAATATGGACTTTTATAACATTGACCAGTTTAATTCCCATGTACTGATGGAAGATTCGTATGTGTACTGTATTGGCAGAAATCACAGGTATGCGGGGGAGAAAGAGGTTACCTTCGAGATGCTGAGGGATGAGAAGATCATCCTCTTCAATACCGACTCTGTTCAAAATGAGACAGTGACGGCCCGCTACAGAGCTATGGGACTTACGCCCAACGTAATCGCATATTCCAGCCAGCTTTACACGATCCTCAACTTCCTGCGGGGCGGCATCTGCGGCGCGCTGCTGTACTCTGTTCTGGCGGTCAACCCAAGGGATTTTGTGCAGATTCCGATCCGTCCCGAGATCACCAGTAAGTTCGGCGTCATATGGAAGAAAGGAGTGTTTGTGCCGGAGCGCACCAACAAATTCATAGAGTATATCAAAAAGTATCCGATCATCAGATGAAAGAGCCCGGGGAGATGGCAGCATTTCCCCGGGTTTTCTCTTTCTATTTCAGCCAGACAACATATCTGACATAGTGCACAAAACTGATTGACAGTATAAATTTTGCCTATGCATATCTAAAAACACACAAATTTACTTATCACTATCCCCCATATACAATAAAGACAGATCAAATGAATCCCGGCCGGATCATCAAATCTTAGAAGAACCTTTAAAACCCTGCTAATGGAGGAAAGAGAAAATGAGTCCAGCCACAATTACATTGATTTTTCTGGCTTTTGCCATTGTTATGTTCGTCACGGAAAAGATTCCGCTCGGCCTCACATCCATGATCGTCTGCGTCGGCCTCTGTGTCACACGCGTTCTCGATGTCAAGACCGCCTTCGCGGGATTCATCGACTCAAACGTCATCCTGTTCGTAGCGATGTTCATCGTCGGCGGCGCGTTTTTTGAAACGGGAATGGCCAATGAGATCGGAGGCATTGTCACAAAGTTTGCCAAAACAGAGAGAAGCCTGATCGTAGCGATCATGGTCATCGTTGGTCTGATGAGCGGCGTTCTCTCCAACACGGGAACGGCAGCAGTCCTGATCCCGGTCGTGATCGGAATCGCGGCAAAGTCCGGATTCAAGCGCTCCAGACTCCTGATGCCCCTCGTATTCGCGGCGGCCATGGGCGGCAACCTCTCCCTGATCGGAGCGCCCGGCAACATGATCGCCCAGTCAGCCCTTGAGCCCCTCGGATTAAAGTTCGGATTTTTCGAATACGCGATCGTGGGACTTCCGATCCTGATCTGCGGTATCATCTTTTACGCGACCATCGGTTTCAATCTTTTGCCCAATCATGACACAACGGATAACGGAGATTCCGTATTCGACAACCAGAGAGATTTCTCAAAGGTACCGCAGTGGAAGAAGACACTCTCCCTGGTCATCCTGATCCTGACACTGGCAGCAATGGTCTTCGAGGACCAGATCGGCATTAAGCTCTGTGTCTCCGGATGCGTCGGCGCGATCCTTTTGATCCTCACTGGTGTTATCTCTGAGAAAGAGGCGCTCAAATCGATCGATCTTAAGACCATCTTCCTCTTCGGCGGAACGCTCTCCCTGGCATCTGCACTACAGAGCACAGGTGCAGGCGAAATGATCGCAAGTAAAGTGATCGGCGCGCTGGGTTCCAATCCCTCCCCGCTCATCTTCACTTTCGTAGTATTCATCCTCTGCTGCGTGATGACCAACTTCATGTCCAACACAGCGACCACCGCTCTGATGGCTCCCATCTGCCTCTCTATCGCACAGGGCATGGGCGCGGATCCCAGAGCAGTCCTGATGGCCTGCGTCATCGGCGGCTCCTGCGCATACGCAACGCCGATCGGCATGCCCGCCAACACCATGGTTGTAGGCGCCGGCAATTACAAGTTCATCGATTACGTGAAATCCGGTCTTCCGCTGATCGTCATCGCTACTGTAGTAAGTATGATCATTCTTCCGATCGCATTTCCCTTCTACCCGGGCTGATGCAGACGGATTGAGATATCAAAATATTGAAACTATCAATTATACTTCAACGTAAAACACTCATAACATATGAAAGGAGATTCTCATGTCACACGAAGCACAGGTAAAGAAACTCAAAGACATTATGGCGCAGTTTGTAGGATTCACCGGCATCAAACTCCCCGACGACGTCATCGCAAAGCTCCAGGAGCTCAGTGAGAAGGAGACTTCCCCGATGGCAAAGGTCATCTATGAGACCATGTTCCGCAACCAGGAACTGGCTGTAAAACTGAACCGCCCTTCCTGCCAGGATACAGGAGTCCTGCAGTTCTGGGTAAAATGCGGCACACAGTTCCCTTATATCGACGATCTGGAAGTGCTTCTTAAGGAAGCAGTAATGCAGGCTACAATTGATACTCCTCTTCGCCACAATTCCGTGCAGACTTTTGACGAGTACAACACAGGCAAAAATGTCGGCAAGGGTACACCTACTGTCTGGTGGGACATCGTTCCTCACTCTGATAAATGTGAGATCTACACATATATGGCAGGCGGCGGATGCACGCTTCCCGGCAACGCAACTGTTCTGATGCCCGGCGAAGGCTACGAAGGCGTCACAAAGTTTGTCCTCGACAGAATGACAACTTACGGACTCAATGCATGTCCGCCTCTGTTGGTTGGCGTAGGCGTCGGCACTTCCGTAGAGACCGCAGCCCTCAATTCCAAGAAGGCACTGATGCGTCCCATCGGATCCCACAATGACAACGCCAATGCTGCCAAGATGGAGAAGCTCCTTGAGGACGGCATCAACGCGATCGGCCTCGGTCCTCAGGGTATGGGCGGCAACTACTCAGTTATGGGCGTCAACATCGAGAATACAGCCCGTCATCCTTCCGCGATCGGCGTCGCAGTAAACGTCGGATGCTGGAGCCACAGAAGAGGCCATATCGTTTTTGACAAGGACCTCAACTTCACCGTAGATACGCACACAGGATTTGAATACAAAGAGAAGTAAGTCGCAGCAACAGTAAGTCCTTAGATTTATCCGAAAGATGCAGATATATATAAACTCAGGAAGGAGTGTACGAAAATGGCAGTAGAAATCAGAGACGGCAAGAAGATCCTGGTCACCCCCATATCCGCGGAGGACCTCAAAGATATCCATATCGGCGACATTATTTACCTGACAGGCGATCTCACAACCTGCCGCGACGTGGCGCACCGCCGCGTTGTTGAGGAGGGACGCGAGATTCCCGTAGATGTCAGAGATGCAGCGATCCTGCACGCAGGCCCCATCATCCGTCCTCTGGGAGACGACAAATATGAGATGGTCTCCGTAGGACCGACAACCTCCATGCGCATGGAGAAGTTTGAATATGAATTTGTCAAGATCACAGGTGTCCGCGTCATTCTCGGCAAGGGAGGCATGAAAGAAAATACAGAGCGCGCTTGCAAAGACTTCGGCGCGATCCACTGTGTATTCCCCGCCGGCAACGCCGTTGTCGCAGCGACAGAAGTTGAGGAGATCGTCGAGGCGCAGTGGAAGGACCTTGGAATGCCCGAGACCCTTTGGCACAGCCACGTGAAGGAATTCGGCCCTCTTATCGTTTCCATTGACTCCTATGGAAGAAACTACTTCGAGGAGAAGAAAGTGGAGTATAATCGTAAGAAAGACGAGCAGGTAGAGCTGATCAGCAAGCAGGTTGGATTTATCAAATAAGCAGCTGTGGAGGAGGATATCATGAAGGAATACCAGATCGCTGTCGTTGCGGGAGACGGAATCGGACCGGAGGTTATGGCGGAGTGTAAAAAAGTGCTGAATGCCGCAGCCTCACTCGACGGAAGTTTTCGGTTTTCCTTCACGGATTTCCCCTGGGGCTGCGAGTATTATCTGAAGACAGGGAAAATGATGCCGGAGGACGGCATCGACATCCTGGGACAGTATGACGCGATCCTTCTGGGCGCAGTCGGATATCCGGGCGTTCCGGACAATGTCTCCCTGCGAGGGCTTCTGATCAGGATCCGTCATGATTTTGACCAGTATATAAACCTGAGACCGGTTAAGCTCCTGAAGGGAGCGCAGTGCCCGCTCAAAGGTGTGAAGGAAGAAGAGATCGATATGACCTTCATTCGGGAGAACACGGAGGGAGAGTACTCCGGGCAGGGCGCGTGGCTTTACGAGGGGCAGCCCAATGAGGTGGTCATCCAGGACAGCGTCTTCTCCCGCAAAGGAACAGAGCGAGTCATCCGGTACGCCTACGAGCTGGCGAGGAAGGAGCACAAGACGCTCACCAGTGTCAGCAAGGCGAATGCGCTCAACTATTCGATGGTCTTCTGGGACAGCGTTTTCAAGGAAGTGGGAGAGGAGTACCCGGATGTGGAAACGCACTCGCTCCTTGTGGACGCGGCTTCGATGTTCATGGTCAAGGATCCCGGAAGGTTCCAGATCGTGGTCACATCCAACCTCTTCGGCGATATTCTGACCGATCTGGGAGCAGCGATCGCGGGCGGCATGGGACTGGCAGCAGGCGCCAACCTGAACCCGGAGAGGAAGTTCCCCTCTATGTTTGAACCGATCCACGGATCTGCGCCGGACATCGCAGGACAGCAGATCGCCAATCCGCTGGCAGCGATCTGGTCCGCATCCCAGCTTCTTGATTTCTTCGGATACGAGGATTTGGGAATGAAGATCCTGGATACGATGGAAATAATGCTGACGGAGCACAGGGATAAACTAACGCCGGACCAGGGGGGTTCAGCGAAGACTTCTGAGTGCGGCGACGTGTTTGTTGAGCTGCTGGTAAAGTGATTAAAGATATTGTGAAATGAAATGAGCCGCTGAAGGATTGACATTCGGCGGCTCATTTTCAATGCGCGCCTCAGTCGCCGGAAGACAGCCACGCACCGGCGGCCATAAGGGCCAGTGCCGCGAGGAAGAGAACTCCCGGGATTTCCCGGAAGATGATAAGTGACAGGAAGGCACCTATGAAAGGAGCGACGGCATAGTAGGCGCTTGTACGAGCGGCACCGAGAAGCCGCTGGGCATAAACATAATAATAAATACTGAGTCCATATGCTACAAAGCCAAGCAGCAGGACCAGGGGAATCGCCCAAAGGTGGTGGATCCGCTCTCCGCAGAAGAGGCCGATCATAACCGATCCGAGTCCGGAAAAGACACCTTTGACCATGACGATCTCAAGAGGGTCCTTGGAAGAAAGTTTTCTTGTGCAGTTGTTTTCAATGCCCCACAGGACGCAGGCCAGTAGCACAAAAAGGGAGCCTTTATTGAACTGAAGGCTGGAGATGTCTTCAAAAGACAAAAGAGTGCAGGATGCAGTCACAAACAGGATTCCGAGCCATAGCCTTGCGGAGATCGCTTCCTTAAAGATCAGCAGCGCGATGACCGCCGTGGCAACGATCTCGAAATTGTTAAGAAGAGATGCGTTGGCGGCAGTGGTCATGGTGAGACCAAACAGCAGGCTTATAGGAGCCACGATATCCAGCACGATCATTGCGATCGTATAAGGAAGTTCCTTTCGGGTCAGGTGTGCTTCGGCTTCCGGTCTTCCGGCAGCTTTTCTGCTGAGGGCCAGCGCTGTCATACCGAGTCCGGCTCCAAGATAAAGAAAACCCGCCACCAGTGTGGACGGCATAAACGGCAGCAGCAATTTGGAAAAGGGTGAACTTAAGGCATAGAGCCCGGCGGCAAGAACCGCCAGGAAGATACCATGCTTCATAGAGGGGCTCATTCTGATATCTCCAAAACGATATATTTGATAACGAACAAAGTGTTTGATATAATTCTAGAAGACGAAGAAAGTGTTAACAATACACAGATGATGTAAGATGTTCGTTACTGAACAATTGCAGCAATTTGTCCGGAGGTGCCGAGAATGGACAGGAGACAGCAGAAAACACGAGCCGCGATCTTTCGGGCTTTTAACAAGCTGCTGGAAGAGAAGCATTTCAACAACATAACCGTTCAGGAGATCCTGGATAAAGCGAATGTCGGGAGAAGCACGTTTTATTCTCACTTTGAGACGAAAGACGCGCTGTTGAAGGAGATGTGCACTGATATTTTTGATCACATTTTCTCGCATGAACTGCATTCGGAGACATCCCACGATTTTTCTTCCTCCGACCATGGACTGCGGGAGAAGATCACGCACCTGCTCTACCATCTGAAGGACAACATAGGTAATGTGCTGGGCATCCTGTCCGGGGAAAGCGGAGAGCTGTTCACACGGTATTTCAAGGAATACCTGGTCACGATGTTTGAGCAATATCCGGACAGCATCAGGCAGGATGTTCCTAAGGAATTTGCACTGAACTATTTGACTGGGAGCCTGGCGGAAGCTGTCAGATGGTGGATCGGAAGCAAGATGGAGATGACGCCGGAGAAACTGGCGGATAATTATTTGAAACTGATAGGCTATGACAAATAACGCGGTGTAACAGGAGATAGCAATGGATAAAGATATTAATAAGAATACAGCGGATGAGACCACCGGTTTTTGCGGCGGCTGCCGCAGCAACTGCTCCCTCTCTGCCCCGAATTGTCCGACAGGCATGGAGAGAGCAGGCTGGAGCACTGAAGAGATTGAGAAGGCGATGGCTGAGCGGGCAGTGCCAATTAAACGACACAGTTAACTCAGCAGCTGAACGGCGTTCAATGACGTGCCTTAATCCTCTACAAAGTCTTTCCGGTAGGGGTTGAAGATGTCCAGCAGAACGCCCGCTTCAAGACACACGCATCCATGGATGACGTCATTGGTCTTGAGCATTGTGTCGCCTTTTCTTACGACATTCTTTACGCCGTCGATCTCGAACTCAAAAGCCCCGCTCGCCACATATGTGATCTGTGTGTGAGGGTGATGATGAAGGGATCCGACGGCGCCTTTCTCGAAGGTGTTCTCTACTACCATCAGATCATCCGAATAAGCCAGAACGCGGCGGGTGACTCCGCCTCCCATATCCTGCGGCTTTACGTCTTTGTAATATACCCATCTGTCGTTTTTCATAGTTTTACCTCTGTCGGGAGTGCTGTACTGCCGGCGCCGCCGCACTCTCTTTTTACTTAACAGCGCCTCGGGTTTATGGTCTTTTTTATCATTTAATAGCAAGAAGACCCCTTCCTCAGTTCACGAGCTTAACAGTTGATCGGTCGGAAATAAGGTCCCTGCGAGTGAACAGGGAGGGGATGAATTGCCCGCGCATGTACCTTCCCTATTTGTGAGCGTTTCACTTCTTCAATGTGAGTAAGGAGGAATACAGGCAATAGAACATATGTTTGCAAACGCATGTTCTCGGTGGTATAATGTATGTATGAAGCTGCTGCTTCGTGATAATCCCCTGTGAGGGGAAAATACCGGATGGAAGGGAGCACATACATGTACCACGTCGAATGCATTGACATACATAAAACGGATGCGATGTACCCGTACATTGACAGGGCATGCCTGTGTGCCAATAACATGTACAATGTCGCAAACTTCCATATCCGCAACCTCATGACCGGCCTGAAGAAAGATATTTCCCTCCGTACGGAGAACGAGAGGTCAGTCATACGGACCTTTGCATCTTCCATCCCTGCGGTCAACTTCTCCCTCAGGCTGAAGCACTTCGTAAAGATATTCAGGATCTTCCTGGACAGGAGCCTTTCTGCAGCCTCGCGCAAGACTAAGCTTTCGAGGGTGAAATACCTTCAGTTCTCCATGCCGACTGCGGAAAAGTGGTTCGCTTCTTACGGGCTGCTCGATGCCGTGTTCAGATATACGGAGAACACGGATTACCGGTCTTTCCACTCCCATGTCATCCAGAACGCCATAAGCGACTGCTGTGAGGCGTGGAAGGGGTACTTCGAGAGCAGAAAAGCTTATACTGATGCGTCCGGCCATACAGGGAAGCCGAGGATCCCGGGATACAGGAAGTCCGGGGGAAAGAGCACCGCTGTCTTTTCAAACCTGGCCTGCAGCATTAAGGACGGGAGACTGTTCTTTCCTTACGCTGTTGTTGAAGCAGGGAAGAAAAGGGTGCGTCACAGCCTTGATGTTTCAAGGCTCCCGCATGCTTCAAAGGCAGGACGCGGATCAGAAGAGAAACTCATCGAGGTGCGGGCAGTCCCGTACTTTGGATCATACCAGGTCCAGATCGTCACGGATGACGGCATCCGGGAAGATGACCTGCTCCCGAGGGAAGGAGATATCATCGGTGCTGACGGGGACCCTGCCGGCGTCATGATGCTGGACCCGGGCCTTGACAACTTCGCAGCCATGGCAGACAACAAGGGGAACACACCCATTGTTGTCAAGGGCGGAGCGATAAAGGCCTGCAACCAGTGGTTCAACAAGAGGATGGCATTCCTGCGGTCCGAACAGATGAAGGGGCATGACCCGAAGACTTACCATCCTCCGGTGACAAGGCAGATGGAGCGGATCTCCAGGAAACGTGACGCGTTCCTGCGGGATACATTCTACAAGTATGCCCACTATATCTGCAGGACGATGAAGGAGAGGGGTCTTTCCTACCTCATCATCGGTTACAACAAAGGCCAGAAACAGGACATAGACCTTGGAAGGAAGACCAACCAGTCCTTCGTGCAGGTCCCCTTCGCGAGGTTCCGCCGTATCCTGCAGACGGTCTGTGTGCGGTACGGGATCCGGGTCATCCTCCAGGAAGAGAGCTATACCTCCAAAGCCTGCTTCGGGAACAGGGACTATATCCCGACATACGGAAAAGGAGATGCGGAAAGCGTATCTTTCACCGGAAAGAGGATAAAGCGGGGCCTGTACCTTCAGGATGACGGGAAGGTCATGAACGCCGATATCAACGGAGCCGCCAACACAGGAAGAAAATATGACAAACGGATCTTCCCGGAAGGAATGGACTGCAGGTATCTGTATGGAACAGTGAAGGCTGTGACCTATAAAGATATCCTGTGTGCCAGCCGCAGAAGAAAGAAAAGTAATCCCGGTCAAACGGGACAGCGGGCAGGTGTCTGCCCTGTGACCGCGTAAGCGGCACGAAGCCCCCGCCTCTTAGCATCATGCGTAGGCGGTGGTAGTTCACCTGTATGCCCAAAGTAGATGGAGAGTTTGAGCAAGGCAGCAAATACCGGACCATCGGAATAGGCGACAAGACGGAAGTGGATGGTAAGTTTCTGCCAGACAAATCTCAGTTGATCGAAAACAGTTCCATCCACCCGGAAATACAGAGGATATCTATGATCAATCGAATTTACGATTATATGATTCGCAATAAAATGATCGAAGAAAGCGGATGTATAATTGCTGCGGTGTCGGGCGGAGCCGATTCTATGTGCCTTTTGGAGATATTGCGGGAGCTGCGGACAAAGGCAGGATTTCAGCTGAGAGTGCTCCATGTCCATCATGGACTGCGGGAGAGCGCGGAAGGAGATCTTGAGTATGTGGCAGGTTACTGTGAGGCTGCGGGGATTCCCTTTGAGGCTGTGAGAGTGGATGCTGCTGGATATGCCGCTGAGAACGGACTGAGCGTTGAAGAGGCTGCCAGGCACCTGCGCTACGAAGCCTTAAAGAGAGCGGCGGAGCGCTGGGACAGCGAGAACACGCCGCAATCCTGCCGCGGGGAGCGTCAGGACAGCGAGAACTCACCTAAATCCGACTGCGCTGAGCGTCAAAACAAGGAGAACGCACCTCGACCCGGAAATATGTACTGCCGGATCGCAGTCGCACATCACCTGGAGGACCAGGCGGAGACCGTGCTCTTCAATCTGGCGCGCGGCAGCAGACTGAGAGGGCTTCGCGGTATGCTTCCGGTGAACGGAAGGATCATCAGGCCGCTGCTGGAGTGCAGCAGGGGGGAGATCGAGGAATTTCTCCGTGAACGGGGAATTGCATGGAGAGAGGACGAGACCAACGAGGATGTCCGCTATGCGAGAAATCTTCTGCGGCGCGAAGTGATGCCCCTTTTGGAGAGGATCAACGCGGGAGCTGCGCAGCACATCGCAAAGGCTGCTGAAGAAGCAGCGGAAACGGAAGAGTTTCTGAGGTTTGAGACCGGAAAGGCTATGAAGGCGTGCCGTGAAACGCAGGAAGACAACAGCGCTCGAGCGGAGCATGGCAACCAAAATATTGTAAACCAGCAGTCGCCGATCATCGTTTCTATCCCGATTCTTCTTAGAGAACCGCCGCTGATCCGCAGGAGAGTTGTTTACGAAGTGATCGCTGAGGCTGCCGGCAGGAAGAAGGACCTGCGGGATGTACATGTGCAGGATGTGCTCAAACTGGCGCAGAAGAAGGGAAACGGGCGGATGGATGTCTTTGGAGGCGTGCAGGTGGAGAAGTCATATGACAGACTGATCTTCTTCGGAGTTGAGGGCGGATTGCGTC
>Ga0256405_10010839_pt1 | contig 11862 bp, 8 predicted proteins | sample RumenRJG_02DNA_FD_189096 | JGI IMG/M metagenome (GOLD analysis project Ga0256405, IMG submission 189096) | Bovine rumen microbial communities from Lethbridge, Alberta, Canada - RJG_02 | ecosystem: Host-associated > Mammals > Digestive system > Stomach > Rumen | place: Canada: Alberta | collected...
CACGGACAAAAAACTTCAGTTGGAACATATTATGCCGCAGACACCGAATGATGAATGGAAAGAAGTTCTTGGAGACAACTGGGAGGCGGTACATCAGGAACTGGTCGGTACTATTGGCAATCTGACTTTGATCAGGCATAACCAGGAACTTGGTAATAAAAAGTTTTCAGATAAGAAACAGACGTATGAAGGTGAGGAAGGTCTGCAGATAGCCAGAAAAGAAATCACAAATCATGATGTGTGGGATGCCGGAGCGATCCGGGATAGAACGAAATGGTTAATTGATTATATTCTGAAAAAAGTTCTTGCCATACCTGACTCTATGAGGATGGTCAATAATTTTAATACGTCAGGAATTAGAGGTCTGTCTTTTCAGAACTTACAATTGATAGGCTTGGAAATCGAATTCATTGAAGACCCGTCTTTCAAGGCAAAGGTTGTGAGCGACAAAGAAGTCGAGTTTGAAGGAAAGAAATGGAGACTGTCTCCTCTCACAAAAGAAATCCAGACAAGAAGGGGCAAACTGTCAAAGTCAGGATCATATCAGGGCGCTCAGTACTGGGCATATGAGGGAATGAAACTGGCAACTTTTATAGGAGGTTGATGGATGAAGTTTGATTTTTGTATTGGGAATCCGCCTTATCAGGAGGAAACTGTATCTGATAGTACGCGGAAGCCTCCAATTTATAACAATTTTATGGATGCGGCATACGGAATTGCTAATAAGGTCGAATTCATAACTCCGGCACGTTATTTAATGCTGGATATACGCCAAAGTCATGGAATGAGAAAATGCTGAATGATGAGCATTTTAAGGTTTTATCGTATGAACCTGACAGTTCAAAGATTTTTGCTAACACAGATATCAAAGGCGGCGTGATTGTATCATATAGAGATGAGAACAGGAACTATGGTGCTATTGAAATATTTACCAAGTATCCAGAACTGAATGCTATTTTGAAAAAGGTGAGGAGAACAACTTCTCAATACTTAGACTCTATTATTTCTTCCCCGTTAAGTTATAAAGTATCTCAATTGATGTTAGACGAGCATCCAAACACAGTAGGACGATTAAGAACAAGCGCTTTTTCTAAGTTGGCAGAAATATTTCACGACAGTGTTCCTGATGATGGCAAAGAATATATTGGCATGATAGGGTTGCTTGATGGGAAAAGAGTGACAAAATATGTTCGTAAAGATTATATCATTGATAGTTCTGGAACATTAGAAAAATATACGTTATTGGTTGCGAAGGCCAATGGCGCAGGTTATTTCGGTGAAACATTATCAGAATTTACGATTGCCGAACCGGGTATCGGATATACACAAACCTTCATCGGAATTGGAAAATGTGAAAGTCGTCAGGAAGCATTGTGTATTGGAAAATATATAAAAGGGAAATTTGCTCGGTCTTTACTTGGAGTTTTAAAAATTACGCAGGATTGTCCTGGTCCCAAATGGAAGTTTGTTCCTCTTCAAGATTTTACGTCTTCATCTGACATTGATTGGTCTGTTTCGGTCAAGGCAGTTGATCAACAGTTGTATAAGAAATATAGCCTTTCCAATGAAGAAGTCAACTTTATTGAGACCCATGTAAAGGAGATGGTATAACATGGCACAGGGAATTAAAAAAATGATAAGAACTGCATCCAAAGTCGTGCCGATGATTTATGCCTACACAACACCGGGGATTTCTTATCATGACGGCTATACCAAGATTGGCTACACAGAGCAGGACGTGGACGCGCGTATTTACCAGCAGACGCATACGGCTGGCATCAAAGCAAAAAAAGAATGGCAGGGCAACGCTGTCTTTGATGACGGTTCCGGAGAAACCTTCCGGGATACGGATTTCCATGCGTACCTGCGCAAACAGGGCGTGAAGCAGCCACAGGACGAAGGAAACGATTATTTCGATCCGTCTGACCGCAACGAGTGGTTTCATGTCGGCGGACCGGAGTCCAGGGTCATGTTCTATGACTTCCGTTCCAATCACGGGGTATCCGGCGACATCAATGAGGTGCTGCCGTACAGGCTTCGCGACGAGCAGGCAGAAGCGGTTGCGCAGACCGTAAATTACAAAAATGGACACGATGGCGGGGAATACCTTTGGAACGCGAAGCCGCGTTTTGGCAAGACCCTTTCCGTGTATGACTTCATCAAGCAGACTGGTGCGCAGAAGGTTCTGATTGTTACAAACAGACCGGCTATCGCCAATTCTTGGTATTCGGACTATGAGAAGTTCATCGGCAGGCAGGCCGGGTATTTCTTTGTCAGCAACGTGGACGGTATCAAGGACAGACCCCTTGTGATGGGGTATTCTACTTATGAGAAGGACGCGAAGGTAAGGGAAGCAAATCCGGACATGGTAAAGATGGGGCTGATTGAGTTCGTATCTTTGCAGGATCTGAAGGGATCGATTTATTTCGGCGGGCATTATGAGAAGCTGAAGGAAATTAAAACCCTGAACTGGGATATCCTTGTGATTGACGAAGCCCATGAGGGTGTGGATACCTACAAGACGGATATCGCTTTCGATCATATTAAGAGGAAATTCACTCTCCATCTGTCCGGAACGCCGTTTAAGGCTCTGGCGAACGATAAGTTCAAGGACGATGCGATTTACAACTGGACGTATGCCGATGAGCAGCGCAAGAAGGCGGAATGGGACGGCACGGGTGAAAACCCGTACGGCACGCTTCCGAAGTTGAACCTGTTTACCTATCAGATGAGTGAGATTATCCGTGAGGAACTGTCTCAGGGTGTTGAGATCAATGGTGAAACAGAGGAATACGCTTTTGACCTGAATGAGTTCTTTGAGACTGTGAACGGTAGTTTTGTGCACGACTCTTCCGTTGATAAGTTTTTGGATGCTCTTGCCACGCAGGAGAAGTTCCCGTTTAGCACGGAAGAACTTCGGGACGAACTGAAGCACACGTTCTGGCTTCTGAACCGTGTGGAGTCCGCACGGGCTCTTGCCAAAAAACTGGAAAAGCACCCTGTGTTCAAAGAATACAAGGTTATCCTTGCTGCGGGCGACGGAAAACTGGATGACGCTGATGAGACACAGAAGTCCTTTGACCGTGTGGTGGATGCGATTGCTCATAACGACAAGACCATCACGTTGTCTGTCGGACAGTTGACGACGGGCATCACTGTTCCGGAATGGACGGCAGTCCTGATGCTTTCCAACATCAAGTCTCCTGCCCTGTACATGCAGGCAGCCTTCCGCGCGCAGAATCCGTGCTTGTTCCAGGGCAAGAACGGTTCCTATAGGAAGGAAAACGCCTATGTATTCGACTTTGACCCCGCAAGGACGCTGGTCATCTTTGAGCAGTTTGCGAACGACCTGACGCAGGACACTGCTGCCGGTCATGGCGACCTTGATACAAGAAAGAAACACATCAAGGAACTTCTGAACTTCTTCCCCGTGATTGGCGAGGACGCAAACGGTGAGATGATAGAACTGGATGCGGAGAAGGTTCTGTCAATCCCGAGAAAGATCAAGTCGCAGGAGGTTGTGAGGCGCGGCTTTATGTCCGACTTCCTGTTCCAGAATATCAGCAACGTGTTTCATGCCCCCGCAGAGGTTTTGGATATCATCAAGAGTTTTACACCTGTCGCGGAACCGTCGAAGAAAGGCGAGATTGATACGCAGACTGCAAGCAGTATTCCGCTTGACGAGAACGGCGATGTCGATATCGACGATGAGCATGTCATCGGCGTGGAGCAGGGCATTTTCGGCGAAAAGATTTACGGCGATATTGAAGGCAGTATCGAAGATGTGATCCAGACCGCGACAAGCGGAACCGAAGAAAAGAAGCCGAGTGAAGTTGAGCAGTTCAAGCGGGAATTCCATGAAAGGGTAATCCAGCCTGTCATCGACAAGGCCAAGGAACACTACGGGACGGACATGAGACGGTCTGATGAAAAGCAGATTGACCGCAAACTGACAACCGAGGCGTCCGGCAGGATTGAGAAAGCCTTTGGCGATTTCAATATCCAGAAACGCACCATTGAACAGGAACGTCAGGATGCCCTTGAAAATATGGACAGTATTGGTAAGTCCGAGGAGCAGATTCAGCAGGAATTCGACAAGCGGCTTGAAGACGTTTCAAAGAAGTTTGAGGAAGACCTGAAAGAAAATGTGAATGAATTTGTCCACCAGGCTACGCAGGATACGGTCAGAACCGTTGAGACAAAGAAGGAGGAGCGTGTCAAGGATACGATTGAGGACTCCATCAGAGACCATTTGAGGGGTTTCTCCCGTACAATCCCGTCGTTCCTGATGGCGTACGGCGACGATAAGGTGACGTTAGTTACGTTTGACAGCATCGTTCCTGACGCCGTGTTCCATGAAGTCACAAGCATTACGATGGATCAGTTCCGGTTCTTGAGAGACGGCGGTGATTACACAGATGCGGAAACCGGCGAGGTGAAGCATTTTGACGGGCATCTGTTTGAGCCGGTCGTGTTTGACGACTCCGTAAAAGAGTTCATGCGGCTTAGGTACGCTCTTGCGGACTACTTTGACGAAAAGAGCACAGAAGACATCTTTGATTACATCCCACCGCAGAAGACAAACCAGATTTTCACGCCGAAGATGGTCGTGAAGCGCATGGTCGATATGCTTGAGAAGGAAAATCCGGGATGCTTCGACATGCCTGACAAGACATTTATCGACCTTTACATGAAGTCCGGGCTTTACATCACAGAGATTGTGAAGCGGCTGTACCAGTCAGAGGAACTGAAGAAACTGTATCCCGACAAGAAGGATCGGTTGAAGCATATCTTTGAAAAGCAGGTTTACGGTCTTGCGCCGACTGAGATTATATACAGGATCGCGACGAACTATATCCTTGGGTTTGACACCGAAGTCGAGATTAAGAATCACAACTTCCGCCAGGTAGACGCCCTTCCGTATGCGAAGGACGGAACGCTTGAGCAGATGCTGGAAAAACTCTTTGGAAAGGATTAAGAGGAGGATCGATATGACAAAGCAGAAGAAAGATTATATCCAGCTTAACGCAAAGCTTGATTCCGCTTTAGTGTCCAGGTTCTGCCGGTACTGTGATGAAGTTGGGCAAACCAAAACACTAGCGTTGTCCCGGATTCTTGATGCTTTCCTGCGGGAATATGAATCCGGAAAACAGCCAGCGGGAATGTTTAAGAGCGATCTGTAAGCATGGACACAGAAAGCAACACACAATAAAAGAGGACTATCGGATGAAGACAAATGACAGACCCCTTTCAGATCTGATGAAGGCAGTTGACACCGGATCCGCCCAGCTTCCGGATTTTCAAAGAGGCTGGGTATGGGATGACGGCCGCATAAAGGCGTTGATTCTCAGCGTCATCCATAGCTTTCCCGTCGGCGCTGCAATGTTTTTGGAGTACGGGAATGAAAGCATTCATTTTAAACATAAGCCGATCGAGGGATCGCCCGCCGATTCTGCAATTGCGCCTTCCGAGCTTATCCTGGACGGCCAGCAAAGGCTGACATCCCTCTACAACGCCCTGTACAGCAAAAAGGCAGTGCACACGAAAACCGACAAGGGAAAAGAGATCGAAAGATATTACTATCTGAACATAGAAAAAGCACTTGATCCATCCGCAGATGATGAAGAAATAGTCATATCTGTCCCTGCGTCAAGGCAGGTAACCTCAGAGTTTGGCCGGAAAATTGAAATTGACCTGTCTTCAAGGGAAGATGAATTCAGGTTAAAAATGTTCCCGCTCAACATCATCCTTAATTCCGGCGAGGAACAGGGATGGCAGAACGAGTATTATTCCTATTACAATTATGATCCAGCCGTCATACAGCAGTTTACGGATCTTTTCACAAGAATCATCATGCCGACGCAAAAATACGCGATGCCGGTGATCCTTCTCGATAAAGAGACCCCGAAGGAGGCGGTCTGCCAGGTCTTCGAAAATGTCAACACTGGCGGGGTTTCCCTTACGGTCTTCGAGCTTGTTACGGCCAGTTTTGCGATGGATGATTTTCCTCTTCGTAAAGACTGGGAGGATCGAAAATCCGTGTACCTGTCGGGAGACATCCTGGACATCGTCACAGCTACAGATTTTCTTACAGCCCTGACGCTGCTGTCCTCCTTCAAAGCGGGCGGCACGGTAAGCTGCAAAAAGAAAGATGTTCTGGTACTCAAGCTTACGGAGTACAAAAAGTACGCGGATGACTTGTGTAAAGGGTTTGCGGAGGCGGAAAGGCTCCTTCAGGAAGAGAGGATCTTTTCAAGCCGCGACCTTCCATACAGCGCCCAGCTCATTCCGCTTGCCGCGATCTGTACCGTTTTGATGGAAAACAATAAAATCCATACTACGATGGTTAAAAGTATGGTAAAGCAGTGGTTTTGGTGTGGAGTATTTGGCGAGCTGTATGGATCCGCGAGCGAAACCAGGTTTGCTAATGATATTACGCAGGTTGTCCGTTGGATCACAGAAGGAGGAGACCTACCTAAAACCATCACGGATTTCTTTTTGAATCCCACGCGCCTGCTCAGCCTGCAGTCCAGACAGTCTGCAGCATATAAAGGGATAATGGCCCTGATACTGAAAAACCATGCCCGTGATTTCATTTCCGGCAGGGAAATGGATTTCTCCGTCTATGCAAATGAAAAAATCGATATCCATCATATCTTCCCGAAGGATTACTGTATCAATCAAAGGTATGCTAAATCCAAGTGGAACAGCATCGTGAACAAGACGCCCATCTCGGCAAGCAGCAACCGGGAAATCGGAGGGGTAGCGCCGTCAGTGTATCTTGGGAAGCTTGAAAAGAAAGGATCCGTGCAGCCATCTGTACTGGACGGATATGTCGAGACACATTGGATTGACAAAGATATGCTCAGAGGGAATCAATTCCAGGAATTCATCATTGACCGCGCAAAGAAACTACTGAATGCGATTGAGACGGCAACCGGAAGGACGATATCTGGTAAAGAGTCAGAGGAAGTCCGGCAGGCATTCGGAGCGGTATTAAGTTAAGGCGACGGCAAGGAATCCAAGCGGATGGTTTTTGCCGTATTGATCAATTGAGAAAGGAGATTAAAAATGGGAAGATACTTAATCAAGGACGTAAAGTGTGGAGTAACAGATGGCGGAATGGCATGCGGTCCTGAACCCGGAAACGTGGTTGCGTCCATCCTGTTCGAAAATGACGGGCACGAGAAATGGATCCACGTTGTAGAAGTAGAAGGCATGCCAAATGCATTTATCACGCCCAAAGACCTGCACGATGTCCTGATTAGAGATGATTACGACGCCGAGTATGTGGAAGAACTCGAAAAGTCCACGGAAAACGAGATCTGCGGAATTCCGCTGACAGCGGAAAGCTATTACGAAATCTTTGATGAGCTCTATAACAGCGACAGCGCCACAGAAGAAGACAAATCATTTATCCGGTTTGTGATCGCCATTGTCCGCCTTGACTGGAATGCAATCGAAGATTTGAAAAACCAGGCCATCGGGAAATACACAGATGAAATTGATATTCCGAGAACAGCTGACGAAGAGGAGTATCTGGAGGAAAATGAGGACGCGGACGATTGATGCCCCTATCCCGAATCTTGACAACATCACCAGGATGAAGGACTACGACATTTTCAATATTCAGAAAAGCTTTGATATAAGGCTCTCCCTTTCTTCCGGAACCGGTCGCTGAAGATAATCAAAGGCCGTCTGAATACCGAGACTACAGGGAATCCAAGGAAACTGAATTTGTGTATCAGGAATACTCTTCCGGGCACAACGATGGAGACAAAGATTATGGCTGCAGATATTGTTAATGATTATTTGAAACGCCTGGATATTAAATCTGGATCGACCTGGAGCGGCGTTCGGAAATACTTAAAAAAACGCTTCGGTCAGGCAGCCGCAGACAAGCTCTGCAACATGATCGACCAGCGGGGAAGGGGCGATTTGCAAAACAACGCCTTCTACAGCACCAAGAATGAGAAGAAGGATGTCAGTGTCGCCCTCTCCAGCCTGTTTGAAGGCAATACCCTGTGTGTTGAATGCGAATGGATCTACGAGCACAGGGAACTGTTTGGCGAAACGATCCTTGACGTGGGCTGCGAAAACGGAATCCTTACATGTTTTCTGGGGGTATTGTTTCCGGCATCCAGAATAACAGGTGTTGACAAGTGCGAAAATGCCATCAAGGTGGCCAGTGAACTGGCTGCGGAACTTGTGCTTACAAACGTCGCGTTCCAAACGTGCGACGTTATTGCCTCCGGCATGAAGGAGACCTTTGATACCGTGTTTTCATCCAAAGTAGCCGGGGAGACGTTCGTGAATGAGGAACCATTGTTAACGTCCGGCATCCTGGGCATGGGAAAAAAGTACAAGGATTTGCTGCAGCCGTATGCAGATGCCATCTCAAAGTGCCTGTCGCCCGGCGGGATATTTGTATCACTGGAAAGGATGAGCCGAACACCTGCACTTTTGGGCTGGCTTATGGCGCTTGTTGAAAGCGGCATCCCTGTCACGCCGGGAACCGTCATATCCCTCGAAAGCAAAGAGGTCGGGGAAACGGCATATATGCAGTCGGTTATTGGAAGTAATGAACTTCTTTTTATGGACTGCATCTGTAATGTTTTAAGATCTGATAATAAGGTGAAAAAATCTCTGCCGGCGCAGAACAAGAAGATCGGCTACGTTATGACAGACAGCGGCCTGCCGTACAAAGAATACACACCATTCTGCTATGCGATTCCGGAGAGCGAAACCGAAGAAGTCATGTATTATGACTGGACGAAGGAGATGATGCTCCTAAAAGGGGATGACGGCAAGCTGGAAACATTTGTAAAAAACCACCTTATGCGCACGATCCCGAAAGGAGATGCTCTTGCATATCAGGCGTTCTGTTCCTCTTTTGCCGGGCATATCAACCATAGTGCTCCCATGTTTTTTGGTTTTGAAGCGCTCATGATCGCTCAAAATTCTCGCGAAAGCCTTGTAAGAGGCTACCATGTTTATGATCCATCAGAAGGCAGGGATCTTTTTATGCGGATGGCATTGTGGAAATCCAAAGGGGATGAGACTGCCGTTTTTATTGAGGATACGAAGAACACGCCGCCGGAATGCACGATTGCCAATTATGATGTGGATCAGAGCGACGCACTCATTGCATCAATGGAAAAAGCTGTCAGGGAAGGCATCAATCAAGGGCAGCGCATTGTAGGGCTTTCCTATGCGCTCGGAGTGCTTTCCGAAAAAAAAGCTGTTGGCTCAAAGAGCTCAAAAGTGGTTCCTTTCCCCGCGGGAAAAAAGAAAGAAAACGAAGCTTTTTTGACAGACTCGGTTGCAGCCATCCGGAAGACGGGTTATGAAAGCAGGTATCCGTTCATAGAGGGCAAGGACAGGGAATCCGATTTTAAGAAGTATATGCTGTCCTATGCCATAAAGTATTTCCTTCTCATGAAAAACAATTATGCGGCTATCAGCAAGATCTATTCCGCCATGGATCTGTACGATAATAAGCGTCTTTTAAAAACATTCCACTCGGAAGCGAAGGGCACGAGCGTGAGTGTGGTTGTTAACAGTAAAGGGGTTAACGGCGAAATCGAAAGCCAGAGAAAACAGTATGGTCCTAAGATAGATGTAAAGTTTTCAACGGTAATATACGAAGACATCATTAAGCTCGCCGTCGAGGAGATTGTGGATCGCAAGAACCTAAATCTCTATAAGTTTGTCGTGTCCCTGATCCGCGACGCCATGACGGACCTGACAGAAGAGGACAGTCCTTATCAGAAATACTTCCAGATCTTTCTTTCACTCATGGACGATAAGGAAGATACGGTAGAAACACCTTTTGCAAAAGAAGTTTATCGTGCGCTCTTTTCAGACACAGTGCAGGACTTTACGGCAGATGCGAAGGTTTCTCTGAATATGTATTACAATTTCATTCCGAAGGACCATTATGCCCGTAAGGGCCGGTTTTTGGAAAAAACAGCGGACGAGTTCATTGCGGCCGCAGAAAAATGCCTGAAAGAAGAGAACAGGGGGAATCTGTTCAATGCGCTGAGAATGAGCCATCCTCTTAACGTGGCAAAAGGAGAGCATTCGAATTTCTTCTCCCCTCTTTCAACGCATTTCAATGACCTTCTTCATGAACGGCATTACCATTTCGGCATTTATAAGCACACTGTTCCGGAATGGACGGATACATATCTTCGCCACAAGATTGAACTGATGCTGGCATATTATTTCCCGGCAGCGATGAAGCAAAACTCCGAGAATGATCCGAACAGCCTGAAACGTCCGCCGCTTTCCTGCTATCCTCCTGTGGAAAGTCTTCTTGCGGAACTATATAACATGCTTCTTGCAGACGGTCTTATTGCCGGTCTCGACGAACTTCAGGTTTCGTATTATCAGAACTTCAATTTTGACAAAGTTGAAAAACTCGATACAATCCGCACAATGACCGGGGAGCTTCATGACGCCAAGGCAACTGCGCAGAACTATCGGAATAAGTATGAAAACCTAAGGAAAAAGTATGATGCGCTGGAGGCAGCTCTCAAGGATAAGCAAAAAAACATTGATGCTATTGTCCGGCAACAACTTTCAGAAACAAAATCGGAGTTAAATGACCTTCAGCAAAAACTGGATGCTGTTCAGAAGAAATGTGATGCCCAGGAAAACTACATAAGGGTTATGGAGGAGGAACCAGAAGTCATCGAGGCAGAGCCGGTGGATCTTTCGGTTCTGATGGAATACAAATTCATGTTCCTCGGAGGAAGAGCAGAGGTTATTGCTGAACTAAGGAAACGTTTCCCGACGGCTGTATTTTGTGATAACAATACAGACACCGTGAATTTAGAGACAATCGATTGTCTTGTGATGTTCATAAACAACATGTCGCATTCATTGTTTTATAAATTCAATGACCAGGCAAAACGGATCGGCATTAAGATTGTGTACTGCAAGGTTAACAACATAGACCAGATTATCCAAAAGATATATAATGCAGTATCAGTAAAATAACCCAGATGGATTGGATCCTGATCGCGTAACAGCCAGTAATAGGAATCTTTACAATGTAAAACTAAGGCACAAGCAGTTCCAAGATGAAGAAATACGGCGACTAATTTCCTGCGAGGTAAAAGTCAACCACTATAATATTACTGCCTTCGGTGAATTAACAAAGTGTTTCCCTGGAAGACAGGGCTGAGAAGATTACAAATATAAATCGATTAACACATACCTGTTCTTGACAATATGATAATCAAAGCATATGTTATTCATAACGCTCGAAGTGCGGATATTCCGCCACTTCGGGCGGTTTGTGCTTTTATAGGATATGTTTCTAATATATATGTGATATCTGAAAGGAGAAGAATATGGGAAGACCATTATGCGGAGTTATGTCCGCCGAAGGAAAACTATTCACTGCGTTTGTCAAAGATGAGAAACAGGCAGAAGAATTTGCGAAACTGCTTTTTGCTCCAGAACCTGTGATAAAAGACTATTGTATGGAAAATGGTATTGCCTGTGAAGAAAACAGGAGCTGTAACAGCGGCAAAGAAAATCCAGGAAAATGATTAAAACACGGGACAGCCGAAAGGCTGTCCTAATACATGCCGGGTACAAATTGTTGTTATCGTTTGTAACAGGACAGGACTACAAAAGTCATAACAAACCTAAATAATGAACAAGTGGTCATAAAGGTTCAAATTGCAAAAATACAAAGTATATGATATAAAAAAGCTTGAAAACACTACTATTTTTTCCCTGCGTGACAGGGGTCAACCCACAGCCATGAGGTGGGTGCAAGAGAACGTTCCGTTCTTTCCCTGCGTGACAGGGGTCAACCTAAATATTTGCGTATTAGTTAGTCTACGA
>Ga0256405_10010840_pt1 | contig 11862 bp, 11 predicted proteins | sample RumenRJG_02DNA_FD_189096 | JGI IMG/M metagenome (GOLD analysis project Ga0256405, IMG submission 189096) | Bovine rumen microbial communities from Lethbridge, Alberta, Canada - RJG_02 | ecosystem: Host-associated > Mammals > Digestive system > Stomach > Rumen | place: Canada: Alberta...
TGAAAACAATAACAAACAATTTGCGCCTATAACTTGAAGGACGCAAAGAGAGCTTCCGGGCATAAGAAAACCGGCGGCAGTCCGGAAAAATGAGTTTACTCATTTTCCCCGGCCTGACGCCGGTTTTTGCTGTGCGCTTTGCGCACAGCATGCCAGCGAAGCTGGCTGCCCGGAAGCGGTGGACTACGACGTTGTTTCTCCCGCTGTCAGCAACTTTTACGGCGACAAACGCAGGTTTTCTGCTTCTCTTTTGACGCAAAAGAGAAGCGTATCCTCTTCCCCGTCACATTTCTGTTTTTCAGTGTCTTGTTTTAATCAGGGAATAGTATCAGTATGTTTGAAAAAGCTGCCGGTCAAGAGGACAGTTTTCCTCCCCATATAAAAAACCCCCGCGAGGGGGGGCAGATGATCGACAAACCTATTGTTGAAAATCTGGGATGCATGAAGGGGCCGCAGCCCCTTCATTTTTTATCCGCAGGCGGCGGCGTATACGTCGCCGAGGAGAAAAATTCTGGAGCGGAGCTTGCCCCCGCGGAAGAATTTTTCATTCCGCTCAAATTTTCTGGCTGTGAGCCGTTAGGCGAACAAGAAAATTTGCAATCCGTGAAAAGTGATCCTTCACTTTTCACGGAAGCATCGGCTTTGCCGATGCGCTGACCCCCGCGAGGGGGGTATATAACCGCGCATGTCATTGCCACGCCATCTGGTCGCGTTCCGCGTCGTCCATGCCGTCGGTCAGATCGATGACCTGGGCGCTTTCCGCGGGGTCGGGGGACTGGGTGGTGGCGGCGCTTTCCAGGGAGCCGTGGAGCACCGTGTCCTGGGTATCGTCATTGATCAGGTCGATCTCCGCCGTCCACTGGCGGGCGTCCACGGCGTCGATAAAGATATCGACGCCCACGCGCAGGGATTGGGTGAAGCCAAAGCAGGCGGCCTCCACATAGAGCCATTTTTCGTTGCTGCCGTCGTCGGTCATGGTGAAGCCCTTGATCATCTGGCCCAGGCTGGTGTCGCCGGGGGCGGCGTCGGAAAGGGCGGCGATGGTCTCGTCCCAGTCGGTGACGGGCTGACGGCTGAGGGCCAGCACAAAGTTGGCGCCGTATTCATCCGTGCGGATCTCCAGCCGCATGGCGGGCAGCACGGGGGCGAACACGTTGATCTGCATCATCCAGGTGCCGGGATACTGGCGTTCGTCGGCGGTATAGCGGGTCACGGTGGCCCAGGTTTCCTGGCCGCCCGCGCCCTCCAGCCGGGGCAGCAGCGTGCCCTCCGCGTCCAGCATGGGCAGGCAGGCAATCGCCTCCCGGGCCAGCGGGGCCACCTCGTCGGCGGTCAATTCGATCTGCTGGGCCTGGATGAACAGAGAGGAATAGACGGCGTTTTCATAGGTGGGCTGCTCCTGCAGCCGGGCCATCAGCGCGCTCAGCCGCTCCCGCACCCGGGGCAGGGTAAGCTTCACGGCCAGGCGGTCGGTGCCCGCCAGCAGGGTATCGCCCTCCAGGCGCGCCAGCAGCGCCGTGCTGCCCACGGTGCCGCTCAGGGAGCTGCCGTCCGTCAGCACATAGACCGGGCTGCCCGCCAGCGCGCCCTCCGTGATCTCTCCGGTGATCAGGCTGCCCTCCGCCTGGGCGGAAAGGAGCAGCGTCAGCAGGGCGATCAGGCAGCAAACCATCTTTTTCATGGGAATCATTCCTCTTTTTCTTTAGTTAAAGGATTCGGTCAGGGGGAGGATCTGCGTGGGCCCGCGGCGGAATTGCTTGCGCAGGTCAAAGCGGTCTCCCGTGTAGGTGTAGGCGTACATCACGGTGTGGGTGCCCACGGCGGTGCTGTGGTATTTGGGCACAGGCGGATAGGCGGGATCGATATAGTTGCGCATCACGGTGCGCTCCCGCTCCTGACCGTCCGCAAAATCGTAAATGGTTGCAAAATCGCTTTCCACGCCAATGTTTTTGAGGATGGTGCCCAGCAGCTCGCAGTGGGAAACGGGGGCGGAGGACACCGCCATCTGCTCCCGGTGCACGCCGGCCTCCTTGATAAAGTACATGACCTGCATGCTGTTTTCTTTGTCGCCGTGATCGCTGGTGACGATGATAGTGGCGTCGTCGTACAGGCCCAGATCCTTGAGCTTTTGCAGATAGGTGGCCACGATCTTCATATAGCCCGCCGCCGTCTCCTCCAGGGTGGCGTTGGGGTCGTATTCCGCCTCGGCGTTCAGGTGATAGGGCGGATGGGTGCCCTTCAAAAACTCGATGGTAAAGTATTTTCCGTCCCCGCTGACGGCCTGCAGGCCCGAGCCGTACAGCCAGTTATAGAAAGCGTTGCGGTTTTCGCAGGTATTCACCTCGCCGCCGTCCAGGGGCACTGCCTGATAGAAGGCGAAGCTGTCCGGCTCCACATAGCGCTTGAGGGCGTGGGGGAAATAGCGATAGGCCGCCAGCTTCACCATCACGGCGGTGAGGCGGTCGTAGCGCACGGTGTAATCGCTGCGGGTCAGCATGCGCAGGTTGCTCACGTAGGGCTGAGCATATTGGATGCCGAAGTAATCGTTGGAGGAATCGAAGAAATTGAATTTGTACCCGGCGCCGAACAGCTTGTCATAAAAGCTCCGGGCCGACTGGCTGCCCCAGGACTGGCGGAACCAGTCGTCAATGGGCACGGTGGTGTCAAACTCGTTGCCCGTCAGCATGTGCACCACCGAGGGGAAGGTGCCGATGTACACGGGATCGTAGTTATTATAATAGGTAAAATCCCGCAGCGGCTCCAGCATGTCCGGATACTGTTTGAGGGCGGCGTCGATGTAATCGTTGCTGAAATAATCCAGCAGGAACATGACCACGTTGCCCTCGGCGGACACCTGGTATTGCTGGTCGCCCGTCAGCACGTAGGTGGTGTCCCGGGCGCTGTGGGCGTCGCTGGTCAGGTGCTGCACGCTGACCACGCCAAAGGAGATCACCTGCACCGCCAGCAGCACGGCGCTGACGGCCCGGATCACCCGGCGGGCCCGCTTTTTGAGCAGCATGGTCCCGGCCACCACGGCGGCCAGCAGCGCGGCCCACAGGGCCAGGTTGCGCCAGCCATGGGCCGCGTACAGCGACCAATCCACCTTTTCGCCGTCCAGCAGGCCCAGATCCAGGTTGAAAAACAGGTTTTGCAGATAGCTGCACAGGCTGACCCCCAGGATCAGCGCCAGCGCCCGGGTGAAATGCCGCCGGGGCAGCAGGCACACCAGGGCCGACAGCAGCAGGGAGCCGCACACCGTAACCCCCAGCAGCGGCGCCAGGGCCTCAAAATAGGTGAAGCGGAAATTGGAGGCGTTGCCGGTGAAAACCTCCATGGCCCCCCACAGGCCGTACATAAAGCATAAAAGGGTACAGGGAAGCAGAGCGTATTTCCATCTGCGCCGATACCGCGCCCGGAAAGTTTGCGCCACCGTCTTCACCGTCCCTTCCACATGACTAACCGCTTTATTATAGCCGAAATCGCGGTGCATGGCAAGCAGAAACCGCTATATTTCCACAAATTTCATCGGCTGGGCAAGGCTGCCCGGGCGGCACAGTTTCCTGTTGCGCTTTGCGGGTGAACATGTTATAATTGGTAAAACATCAGCAATAAATATGAAGGGCGGTAGCCTGTATGAATATGGAACAGCGGCGGGAGAAAATGGTGGAACTGGTGAACCGGGAGGGCTCGGTGAGCTTTGCCCAGCTCAAGCAGTTCTTCAGGCCCGTTTCCGATATGACCGTGCGGCGGGATCTGGAATACCTGGACAAGCAAAAGCGCATCATCCGCACCCACGGCGGCGCGCGCTCGGTGGAGGTGCTGGCGGGCACGGACGATCTGTACCTGCGCCGCAGCACCCGCAACGCCGAGGGCAAGCGCGTCATCGCCCGCAAGGCCGTGCAGCTGCTGCAATACAACACCGCCATCTTTCTGGATTCCGGCTCCACCTGTACGGAGTTCGCCCGCCTGATCCCCGACGGCCCCTACATGATCTTCACCACCTCGGTGAACAGCGCCCTGGAGCTCAGCCGCCTGAGCCAGGCCCAGGTCTACGTCATCGGCGGCCGGCTCAACGCCGCCAGCTTCTGCGTCAACGGCGCGGCCACGCTGCAGCAGTTGGAGACCATCAATTTTCAAACCGTGTTTCTGGGCACCATGGGATTCAGCCAGGGCCGGGGCTTCACCTGCGGCTCCGAGGAGGACTGCGCCGTGAAGCGCGCCGCCATCCGCCAGGGCGAAAAGGTGGTCATGCTCATGGACGCCCAAAAGGTGGAGGTCACCGGCACCTTCACCTTTGCCGAAACCGGCGATATCAACGTGCTGGTCACCGATACCGATTTGCCCGAGCGCACCGCCCGGTTCTTTGAAAGGAACAATGTGGAAGTGGTGTGAGGGGAGGAACGGGCAGCGGAAATGTATCGGTGAAATAACAATGTACCTGATTCTTCCTTACCGCTCCGCCTCCTGCCGGTACTCCGCTTCCACCTCCACCCGCACCTCGGCCCGGCGGAAGCGCTCCGGCCAGCCGCTTTGCAGCCAGGCGGCCAGGGTGTCATACGCCCGCACGGCCACGCAGCCAAAGCCCAGGGCGTCGCAGCCCAGGGCCTGCAGGCGGCGCAGGAAATCGGTGATTTGCTGCCGCAGGATCTCCTCCGCCCCCGGAGCGGGCGGGTTTTGATAAACAGAATAGGTCAGCATGACGGGCAGGCGCAGGTAAAGCGTTTCCTGCCCGTTTTCCGTGTCCACCGCCAGGCGGGCCCGGCCCCGCAGGGAGCAGCCCAGGCCTTGCAGGCGGTATTGCTGGCTTTCCCCCGTGATCAGCCGGAAAAGCTGCACCTGCTCCGCCGTCAGCAGGCCCCTTTCTCCTTCGCCCAGGGCGTAGGCCCCGCCCTCCGTCCAGGCCAGCAGCGGGGCGCGCCAGGGGCCGGAGAGATCGCGGACGGCGCAGCTCAGGGCCGTGGCCGGGATGCGGCCCTCGGCCTCGATGTGGCTGAGGGCGATGTCCAGGTACTTGCTCAGCCGCTTGCCGATGGCGGGCTGCATGTCCGCGATATACGCCTGGGCCGTGCCCGGGCACACCGCCATGAGGGCGTGGGAGCGCATGCCGGGCAGCTGATCCGCCCAGGACAGCAGGTCGCAGGGCGCATAAAAATCAAAGGCCCCCTGGCCGATGACCACCTCCCGCAATTGGCCAAAGTGCAGGCTGGCCGGGGCCGCGGCGTACAGGGCGGACATGGCCTCCTCCCAGGTATCGCCCCGGGCGGAGGCCAGCTTGTAGCCGTCCGGGCTGTCGCTGTAATCGGGAAACTTGACCGTCAGCGTGACGCCGTCCGCGTCCCCGTCCAGCCCTAAGCAGATGGCCATGGTGCTCAGCTCGATGCGGCCCACGCAGCCCGTCAGCGGCAGGATCAGCAGCAAAATCAACAGCTTTTTCAAGGCTTTTTTCCTTTCCCCCGCAGATTGCCCAGCAGGCACAGCCCCATGAGCCCCGCCGCCAGGGGCAGCCGCCAGGGCAGAACGCGCTGGAGAAACGGCTCGCTCTCCCCCATCCCCCGCAGGGCCAGGGGCACGCAGAGCAGCGTGAAGGGCAGCAGGGGCAGGCGCTCCAGCCGGAAAGCCAGGCCCAGGCTGCGGCGCATCAGGTCGGCGCAGACTGAAAAGGCCGTGAGGAACAGCAGCATCTCCGCCATCAGCATCAGCGACCAGGACAGGGTGTTGGGGCTCATTTCCATCAGCAATTGCAGCCGGGGCGCGTAGCCCCACCGGGCGCTGAGCTCGCTGCCCGGCAGCACAAAGGCGCAGCAGCCGAAGAACAGCGCCACCAGGGCGATGCAGACCAGGCCGGGCAGCGAGCCCCGGGCGGGATGCGTCTCCGGCTGCCGGGGCATCACCACAGCCAGCGCCCCCGCCGCCCATACGCTGCCCGCCGCGCGCAGGGCGCACCGCAGGGTGTGGCGCAGGCCGTAGCCCCAGATGGGATAGAGGAAGCCCACTTCGCCGGTGGGAACCACCGTGGCGGCGCAGAACAGGAAGGCCGCCGCCAGGAACCAGCGCAAAAGCCGGGCAGTATTGGGCACGGCGTTGGGAGAGGCGGGAATACCCAGCCCCAGGGCCAGGGCGGCGGGCAGGGCCAGCAGCCAGCGGGCCGCGCCGGGGAAGAAAAACACGTGGGTCAATTCCACCAGCGACAGCAGGCTCACGTTCATATTGCTGAAAAACAGCAGCGCTATGCCCCCCGCCGCCACCCGGTAGCGCAGGGTGTCGGCGGCGTTCTCCGGCGCGGTGGCGTCCACGGCCCGGCCCAGCAGCCGCAGCAGCAAAAAGGGCACGGCCTGCATGCCCACCGCGATCCAGGTGGAGGTGGCCGCCGCGGGCAGCAGATACAGGGCCCCGAAGCTCATCAGCTGGCCGGTGATCACCAGGGCCAGCATCAGCTGGTAGGCCTGTCCCCGGGCCGCCTGCCGCTGGGCCAGGCTGGAGGCGGGATCGTGGACGGAGGTGCGGGTTTGGAAGAGTTTGGTCATGGAGTTACCTCACGAAGAGAACGAACGGGGGCGTTCCCCTTCTGCCACGCCCGCCAAACAAAGGACAAACCTATAAACATTGTCAACGCAGCCCTTTTCGGTTCCTTTTCGGGCGGCGAAAAGGAACGCTCCCGTCGTTCCCCTTCTCCCACCCCCGCATGGGCCCCCGGACGCGGAGCATTTGGGCGGGCTGGGCGGCGTAGCCCCGCAGGCGCTGCCGCCAGACGGGGAAGCGCAGGAGCTGATCGGGGTTGCGGGGGCGCAGGGGCGCGGCGGGGGCGCAGATGGGCGATCCCAGGCTGGTTTGGCCCGCCAGGCGCAGGATGAACAGGAACAGGCACAGCACCATGCCAAAGTATCCGCCCACGCCCGCCGCCAGCACCAGCAGCAATTGGGCGATGCGCAGGGCCATCGATAGGGCGTAATCCGGCAGCACGAAGCTGCCCAGGCCGCTGAGGGCCACCAGCACGATGAGCAGGGGGCTGACCAGATCGGCCTCCGCCACGGCCTGGCCCAGGATCAGGGCGCTGACCACCCCCAGGCTGCCCCCCATGACGGCGGGCACCCGGGTGCTGGCCTCGTTGATCAGGCTGAAGGCCAGCAGCATGGAAAAGGCAGCCGGGAAAATGGCGATGGGCACCTTGCTCTGGGCCTCCTGCACGCTGGTGAGCAGGGTCAGGGGCAGGCCCGCGGTGTGGTAGCCCGTCAGGGCCACGAACAGCGCCGGGGTGAGCAGGGACAGCGTGACGCCCAGCAGCCGCAGGAGCCGCAGAAAGAGCCCGTAAGGCAGCCGCAGGGCGCTGTCGTCCGGGGCGTGGAACAATTGCAGCAGGCTCATGGGCGCGGCCATCAGCTGGGGCGCGTTCTCCAGGCCAATGAGCACCTGGCCGGACAGCAGAAAGCTGGCCGCCCGGTCGGGCCGCTCGGTGGTGACAAACTGGGGCACCAGGGCGTAGGGATCGTCCTCCAGCAGCTGCTCCAGCATGCCCATGGAGGACACGTAATCGATGTGGCAGCCGCAAAGCCGCCGGCGGAGCTCGGCGACGTTTTCCTCCTGGGCGATGCCCTGCAAATACAATAGGCACACCCGGCTGGGGATGCGCTCGCCCACGCTCAGGGGCTCGCTGATCAGATCCGGCGTGCGCATGATGCGCCGCAGCAGCACGATGTTGTCCCGCAAAGATTCGGTGAAGGCCTCCTGGGGCCCCAGCACCACGGTCTCCGTGGCGGGAGGCTGCACCCCGCGCTTGACAAAGCCCTTCACGTCCGCGATCAGCGCCCCGTCGATGCCCTCCACCAGCAGGGCCGCGTCCCCGGCGTAGATCCGCGTCAGCGCCCCGTCCAGGTACATGGTGGGGGCCACGCTGCCCACGGGCAGCAGACGCTCCAGCAGGTATTCCCGGCTGGGCGGCCCGCCCGCGGCCCGCAGACAGGGCATCAGGATGTATTCCTGGATCATCAGCCCGCTGCTGAGGCCGTCCACATAAAACAGCGCCGCCCGCGCGCCCATCAGCGTAAACTCCCGGCACACCGCGTCCTCGCTCACGGGAATGTGCATGGCGTCGCGGATCAATTGACGGCAGCGGTCATAGCCGCCGGTGAGGGCTGCTTTTTCCATGGGCGGGCCTCCTTTTTTATGAAAGTATGGCCCGAAAAAAGGAAAAAATACGTTCCGAACAAAATGCATGCTTTTGTATTGCTTTTAGCAATCTATTCTGTTATACTGGATAGCGAAAGAGAGGTGCTTTTCATGGCAAGACAGGCAACAAGGACGGCAAATGTGTATACCCGCGTGGATCCCGACACCAAGGAACAGGCGGAAGATATTCTCAATCAGCTGGGCATCCCCATGTCCAACGCCATTGGCATGTTTTTAAAGCAGGTGGTTTTGCAGCGCGGCATGCCCTTTGATATGAAGCTGCCCAGCGCCGCGCCGGTGGCCGTCGGCAATCTGACTCAAGAGCAGTTTGACGCTGAAATCCGCATGGGCATGGCGGATATCGCCGCCGGGCGGGTGCTGCCGGCGGAGGACGTGGAAGCAGAGATGAGAAGGCAGTACGGCGTATGAACATTGCATATACCGTAAAGGCGCGACAGGATTTGCGCGATATTTATGAATATATTGCCAATGCGCTGCTTGCCCCGGAAACAGCCCGCAGGATGACGGAGCGGATCATGCGGGACATTCGCACATTGGAAAGCATGCCGGAACGGAACGCGCTGTACAAAAAGGAGCCCTGGCGCAGTGAAGGACTGCGCTTTTTGCCGGTCAAGAACTATCTGGTTTTCTATCTGATCAACGGGGCGGCAAATACCGTTTTCATTGTCAGAATCATGTATGGCGGTCGGGATATCAGCCGACAGCTGGAAAACGCCGATAGCCAGGAGATGAATCTATGACCCCCCTCGGTTTATACGTCCACATCCCCTTCTGCGCCCGCAAGTGCGCCTACTGCGATTTTGCGTCCTGGGCGGGGCGGGAGGCGGACAGGGAGCGGTATGCGGAGGCGCTGTGCCGGGAGATCGGGGAGCGGGCAAAGGCCTGCGGGCATCCGGCGGCGGACACGGTGTTTTTCGGCGGGGGCACGCCCTCGCTGCTGCCGCCGGGGCTGTATCGGCGCATTGCCCGGGCGCTGCGGGAGAATTTTGATATCGCGCCCGGCGCCGAATGGACGGTGGAGTGCAATCCGGGCACGCTGACGGCGGAGTTTGCCGGGGCCCTGGCGGAGAGCGGCTGCAACCGCCTGTCCATGGGCATGCAGGCCGCCCAGCCGGAATTGCTGCGGAGGCTGGGCCGCATTCACGACCTGGCGGGCGTGCGTCAGGCGGCGGCCCTGGCCCGGGGAGCGGGGATCCAGAACCTGAACCTGGACCTGATGCTGGGCCTGCCGGGGCAGACCCTGGCCCATATGGCCGAGACCCTGGACGCCGCCCTGGATTTGCGGCCCCAGCACGTTTCCTGCTACGCCCTCATCGTGGAGGAGGGCACGCCGCTGCACGGGTGGGTGGAAAAGGGCCAGGTCGCCCTGCCCGGCGAGGACATGGATCGGGCCATGTACGGCCTGTGCCGGGACACGCTGGAAAAGCGCGGCTTTCACCAGTACGAGATCAGCAATTTCGCCCTGCCCGGCCGGGAATGCCGCCACAACGTGAACTGCTGGCAGCGGCGGGACTACCTGGGCTTCGGCTGCGCCGCCCACAGCCTGTGGCGGGAGGAGCGCCGGGCCAATCCCCGGGAACTGGACGATTATCTGAGCGGCCGGCCCCCGGAAACCGAGACCATCTCCCCCGCCGACGCCCGGTTCGAGTACATGATGCTGGGCCTGCGGCTGACGGCGGGGGTCAGCGAGGCGGATTTTGAGCAAAGATTCGGCCAAGGCCTGTGGGATACCTACGGCCCCCGCCTGGAGCCCGCGCTGCGGGACGGGCGGCTGCAAAGGCAGGACGGCCGCATTTTCCTTACCCGCCGGGGCATGGACGTGATGAACAGCGTCCTGGTGACGCTTCTGGATTGACGGCGGGGCCGAACCCTGCTATCATGGAAGGGAACAAACGCAAAGGAAAGGGAGAGAACAACCAGTTATGAAGATATTTTCATACCCACCGAAGCTGAAAACCCATCTGGATATCCTCAAGATCCTGGCCATTTTTCTGGTGCTGCTGAACCACAGCACCTACTATATCTTCCGGGTCTTCGCCACGGAGACGGAGCAGCCCTGGCACTGGCTCACCCTGGGCCATTCCGCCTTCATCAAGGCGGCTGTCCCCCTGTTTCTGATGGCGTCCGGCGCGCTGCTGCTGGGCGGCAGCGAATCCTATTCCAGGATATTTACCAAGCGCGTGCTGCGCTTCGCCCTGACGCTGGCGGCGGTTTCGCTGATCCTGTACGTGCGCAAGTATCAGCGCTTCGACCTGGTGGACTTTTTGAAGGCCCTGTATCTGGGCAATATCTCCACCCATCTGTGGTATCTGTACGCCTATATCTGCATGCTGCTCACCCTGCCCTTCCTGCGCCGCATGGCCCAGGGCATGAGGCTGCAGGACGCGGCCATGCTGGTGTTTTTGACGGTGCTCGCCAACGGCCTGCAGTTCTGCGACCACCTGTTTTTTCAGTCGGCCAGCACCCACATCTGGTCTTTCACCTTTTTTACCAACACCACCTATGTGATCTATCCGCTGCTGGGGTATTTTCTGGAGCATAAGCTGCCCCGGAACCGCTACAACCTGGAAACGGCCATCGGCCTGCTGCTGGCCAGCCTGCTGGCCCTGTACGTCACCTGCGTGATGACGGACTGGCGCTGCAAGGTGGACGGCGGCTGGACGGGGGGCAACGAGGAGGCCTACCTGAGCTCCCTGGTGGTGTTCCCCGCCATTGCGGTGTACTATACCGCAAAGTACTGGTTCCTGTGCCATCCCGTGTCCCAAAGGACGGCCCGCGTGCTTTTCATCATCGCCAGCTGCACCTTTGGCACCTACCTGTTTGAGGGCGTTTTCCGGGCGTGGACGCCCGCGGTGTTCGACCTGCTGGAGCCGCTGGTGGGCTCCTACTTCGCGGCCTGGCTGCAAATGCTGGCCAGCTGCGTCCTGGGCATCGCCCTCACCTTCCTGTTCAAATTTACGGTCGCGTTCGTCAAGGCCTGCTTTGTGACGCTGATCGAAAAAATCAAAGACGCCTACTACGGCGAATAAGAAAAAGGATATACCTATGGAAAAACAAGAACGATCCAAAATGCTGGGAACCATGCACATGGGCCGCCTGGTGCCCAAGGTTTCCATCCCCATCATGATCAGCATGCTGGTGCAGGCCCTCTACAACGTGGTGGACGGCATCTTTGTGGCCCGGTACAGCGCGGACGCCTTCACGGCGGTGTCGCTGGTGTTCCCCATCCAAATGCTGATGATCGCTGTGGGCACGGGCCTGGGCGTGGGCATCAACAGCCTGGTGAGCCGCCGCCTGGGCGAGGGCCGGGCGGAGGCCGCCCGGGACGCCGCCCGCAACGGCATCTTTCTGGAGCTGTGCGGCGGGCTGCTGTTCTGCCTGTTCGGCATCCTGGGGGCGCGCTCCTTTATGCACGTGTTCACCGAGGATCAGCACCTGCAGGCCCTGGGCGGCCAATACCTGACCATCGTCACGGTGTTCAGCTTCGGCCTGCTTTTGTCCATGGTGTTTGAGCGGCTCATGCAGTCCACGGGCAACACCACCCTGTCCATGACCACCCAGCTGGCGGGGGCCGTGACCAACATCATATTGGATCCCATCATGATTTTCGTGATGGATCTGGGCGTGGCGGGCGCGGCCTGGGCCACGGTGATCGGCCAGTGGGTCAGCATGAGCCTG
>Ga0256405_10010842_pt1 | contig 11858 bp, 8 predicted proteins | sample RumenRJG_02DNA_FD_189096 | JGI IMG/M metagenome (GOLD analysis project Ga0256405, IMG submission 189096) | Bovine rumen microbial communities from Lethbridge, Alberta, Canada - RJG_02 | ecosystem: Host-associated > Mammals > Digestive system > Stomach > Rumen | place: Canada: Alberta | collected...
ATCTGCCTGTGAAAACACCCGTCTTTTCGTTTGTCGTCGAAGTCCTTTCGATATCCGTCATGCGGCGGGCCTTCTCCTGATACGCTTTTACAGCAGCTTCTTCAGGTCTGCCGGCAACGAGCTCGTCAACGAAAGGATGCTCAGGCGACATTACCATGTAGGTCGCACCGAAGAGAGTGTCGGCTCTTGTCGTGAAGACCTCGAGCTTTTTACCGGAATCCTTTATCTCAAAATCGATGTTGGCGCCGTAGCTCTTGCCGATCCAGTTGCGCTGCATGGTCTTTACCTTGTCAGGCCAGCCCTCGAGCTTGTCGAGGTTGCTGAGCAGCCTGTCGGCATAATCTGTGATCTTGAGATACCACTGGGAGAGGTTCTTCTTCGTCACTTCCGTATGGCATCTCTCGCATTTCCCGTCGACTACCTGCTCGTTCGCCAGAACCGTCTGGCAGCTCGGACACCAGTTGACAGGATTGTCCTTCTTGTAAGCCAGTCCTTTTTTGTAGAACTGTATGAATATCCACTGAGTCCATTTGTAGTACTCAGGCGTGCATGTAGCGACCTTGCGGTCCCAGTCATACGAAAGACCCATGGAAGCGAGCTGTTTGTCCATCTCGTCCATATTGTCGAAAGTCCACTTCGCAGGCTCTGCATTATGCTGTATGGCGGCGTTTTCTGCAGGAAGGCCGAAGGAATCGTATCCCATAGGATGCAGGACGTTGAATCCGGCCATCTTCTTGTATCTTGCGATAACATCGCCTATAGAATAGTTCCTGACATGTCCCATGTGGAGCTTGCCGCTCGGATACGGGAACATCTCGAGAACGTAGTATTTCTCTTTGTCCGGATCTTCGACAGTCCTGAAGGCCTTCTCATCAGCCCAGATCTTCTGCCACTTCTTTTCGATTTCCAGAAAATTATATTTATCGTTTTTCATATTCTACCTCTGTAAATTTCTATGGAGATGCATAAAGATGTTGAGGAAAACATGCGTAGGAGCCGACGAGGATGATATTCCCGGCGACAGAGCCCGTTTCCCGAAACACTTTATGCAGATGCAGCTTTTAATCTACAAGTATCATCTCGCAGTCGTTCCAGATGCGCTCCAGAGTATATTTGTTTCGCGTCTCTTCAGTAAACAGATTCACGACTACATCGCCTCCGTCGACAAGGATCCATCCGGTCTCGGGCCTTCCGTCCCTGCTCTTCGGCTCAAATCCGAGTTCAGCGAATTTGTCGTATACTTCCTCAGCGAGACTTCCGAGCTGTCTTTCGTTGCCCGCAGTCGCGTTGACAAAGTAGTCTGCGAAAGACGAATTCTCTGCGATGTCGATCATTACAACTTCTTTAGCCTTCTTTTCGCTGAGAAGATCAGCGATTGCCTTTGCCATTTCCTTGCTTGTCATTATTTCTCCTGTCCTTCTTTCTCTTTCTTTCTTATTTTTTCGATAATGAATTCTCTGGCTTCTGTAGTATCACTGTCTATCGGCTTGCCCTTTCTTACCAGTTCATCCAGGGCAAATTCCATGATAGCCAGGCAGCACGCGTCAAGATCCTCCCTTGCAAGCTTCTGCAGGGCCTTAAGGCCCGGGTATCCCCTGTTGTCTTCGATGGCGTCGGATACGTAAAGTATCTCTTCGGCAGTGCTCATGCCTGCCTTGCCCGTCGTATGGCATCTGACCATGTCGAGCAGTTCTTCGTCATCGACTCCGTATTCGTGCTCGAGTATAGCGGCTCCGACCTTTGAATGCGCGAGAGACCTGTTTCCGATGAGGCTCTCATCAAGGCCGTATTTTCTCACATAGCGGTCGCTCGTCTCCTGATCGAAGCACTTTGCTATGTCGTGATATCTGCCGGCGAAATCCGCCTTTTCGACATCTGTCCCGTAGATCTTCGCAAGATCGGCAGCCATCTTCTGCACGCCCAGCGAATGGACGTATCTGTATTCGTCGAGATGCTCCTTCATGAAGCGCTCGAGACCTTCTCTATCTGTACAGTTTATGCTCAATTATGTACTCCTCTGTTGCCGGAAGGACAAGCCCGCTGATGCTTTCGCCCCTTTTTAACTTCTCTCTTATCTCAGTCGAAGAAGCGTCAACAGGAGGCATGTCCAGCAATATGATCTCCGCACCGTAGTCTCTGCGGTAGGCATCTATCTTCTCCATTCCCAGGCTGTCATCCGTGTCCGGTCTTCTGACTGTTATGACAGGATAGTCCCTGAGTATCTCCGGACCCTCATACCACGTATCGAGCTGTACCAGCGAGTCGAAGCCGCAGACAAAGTACAGCCTGCCGCCTGCCGTTTTCCTGAAATGCCTGAGTGTCTCGATCGTGTATGACGGCCCGCCCTTCTTTATCTCATAGTCGGATACGCTGAACGCGGGATCATGATCAAGAACGGTCCTTATCATTGCGATCCGGTCGCTGCCGTCTGTCACTTTGCGGTCCTGCTTGAACGGAGATATATAGGCCGGCATGAATATCAGCTCGTCCAGCCCGCACTGAGAAACAGCGCAGTCCGCCAGAGATACGTGTCCTATGTGCACGGGATCAAAACTGCCTCCGTAGATCGCATATCTCCGCCTGTCTTTCATTTCTTCAGTCCGCATCGTTCATAAGTTCTATGCCGAGTTCTTCGAGCTGTCCTTCGCCTGCAGGGGCCGGAGCCTCGCATACAGGACATTCCGCGTTCTGGTTCTTAGGAAATGCTATGACCTCCCTGATGCTCTTCTCTCCCAAGAGCAGCATCACGAGTCTGTCAAGTCCGTAAGCCAGACCGGCATGAGGCGGCGCACCGTACCTGAAAGCCTCTATCAGGAAGCCGAATTTCTCTTCGCACTCCTCGTCTGTAAGACCGAGAGCTTTGAACATCCTTGCCTGCAGATCCTTGTCGTGTATCCTGACAGAACCTCCGCCCAGCTCCACTCCGTTGAGTACGATGTCGTATGCGTTCGCTCTGAGTCCGAGTATGTCGGTATCAAGCTTATCGAGTTCGTCGAGCTTAGGCTGCGTGAACGGATGGTGCATTGCCTTTATATTGCCATCTTCGTCCTGCTCGAACATAGGGAAATCGACGACCCAGAGGAAATTGAACTGATCATCGTCCAGGAGCCCCATGAGTCCTGCGACCTTTCTTCTGAGAAAACCGAGCGAGTCGTATGTGACCTTGGCTGTTCCGCTTACGATGAATACGATATCTCCGGTCTTCGCTCCGAATGTATCAAGAACGGTCCTGAGCTCATCTTCAGAGAAGAATTTGCCGACCGAAGATGAAATGCCTGCTTCGTCATATTTGATCCATACAAGGCCTTTTGCGCCGTAATGCTTGACCTCGTCTACCAGCTTGTCGATCTTTTTTCTGGAGAATTCGGCAGCCCCGCCAGGGACGCAGATACCTCTTACGTCTCCGCCTTCAGCAAGAGTCTTTGTGAAGACCTCGAATCCGCAGCCGGCGAAGATATCGTTCAGCTTTTTCAGCTCGATATCGAATCTCGTGTCCGGCTTGTCGGAGCCGTATCTTTCCATAGCTTCAGCATATGTAAGTCTCGGGAAAGGAGTAACGACATCGATGCCCTTGACTTCCTTCATGACCTTTTTGATGAAGCCTTCCTGTACTTCTATTACGTCATCCACGCCGGCGAAGCTCATCTCCAGATCGATCTGAGTGAATTCAGGCTGCCTGTCGGCTCGAAGATCTTCGTCCCTGAAACACTTTACTATCTGGATGTACCTGTCCGTGCCGGCCACCATGAGTAGCTGCTTGAACATCTGAGGCGACTGAGGCAGAGCATAAAAGCTTCCGTTGTGGACCCTGCTCGGAACGATATAGTCGCGGGCGCCTTCAGGCGTAGGCTTGATCAGCATCGGAGTCTCGACTTCCGTGAAGCCCTGCTCGTCGAAATAATCTCTCGCGCACTTGACGACTCTGTGCCTTACGGACAGATTTCTCTGCATCTTGCTCTTTCTGAGATCGAGATATCTGTACTTCAGCCTAAGCTCGTCGCTTACGTTGTCATCGTCCTTGATATAGATAGGCGGAGTATCTGAGACTGAATAGATCTCGATATCGTCCGCAAAGACCTCGATCTCGCCCGTAGGGAGATTAGGATTCTTTGAACTTCTCTCTTTAACGACACCCTTTATGCCTATGCAGTACTCACTCCTCAGGCTCTTAGCCTTTTCGAGCACTTCGGCCGGGACATCCTCGTTGAATGTGATCTGCGTGATGCCCGTCTTGTCTCTGAGGTCCACGAACACGAGGCCTCCAAGGCTCCTTGCTTTTGCTACCCATCCGTTGAGCACAACGTTCTTTCCTTCATCTGCGAGCCTGAGCTCTCCGCACATATGCGTTCTTTTATAAAGCATTTGCCAAATCTTCCCTTCTTACTTTTGTCTGTTCGGATGTTTCCATGTTCTTCAGAGTCAGTTCGCCGCTCGCGACTTCGTCTTCGCCGATGACGGCCGTGTATGCCGCTCCGAGCTTATTGGCGTATTTCATCTGTCCCTTGAGGTTTCTTTCTCTCGTATCGATATCCGCCCTTATGCCTGCGCTGCGGAGCTCGTGAAGCAGCCTGACTGCGTATTCTCTGGCCTCGTCGCCTATCCAGGCGAGGAATATCTGCGGTCCGGACTCTCCTCCGAAATCGTGTCCGCAGGCTTCCATCAGAAGCAGCAGTCTTTCCTTTCCGAGCCCGAAGCCCACTCCGGGCATATCCGGGCCGCCGATCTCTTCGATCAGGTGATCGTAGCGGCCGCCGCCGCAGACCGTGCCCTGTGCTCCTATCTTTTCCGTTATGAACTCGAAAGCTGTCTTAGTGTAGTAATCGAGCCCCCTCACTATGGACGGATCTATGACATATTCGATACCCATGGCATCGAGATGCTGTCTGAGCTGCTCGAAGTCTTTTCTGCAGTCATCGCACAGATAATCGAGCATCTTCGGGGCGTCCCTGCAGATCTCCTTGTCTTCAGGAGACTTGCAGTCCAGGATGCGCATCGGGTTCTTTTCGAATCTTTCTTTACATGTATTGCAGAGGCAGTCGTAGTGCGGACGAAGGAAGTCCTGCAGGGCTTTGCGGTATACCGGTCTGCATTCCCTGCAGCCGACGCTTGATATGTGCAGCACTATGTCCTCTATGCCCATGCGTTTCAGGAAATCATAACCGAGAGAGATTATCTCGGCATCGGCAAGCATGGAAGCAGTTCCGAAGTTCTCTATGCCGAACTGATGGAACTCCCTGAGCCTTCCGGCCTGAGGCTTCTCGTATCTGAAGCATGGAGTGTCATACCATATCTTTGTCGGCTGAGTCTCGGCGTAGATATTGTGTTCGATAAACGATCTTACCGTCGGAGATGTTCCTTCCGGCTTCAGAGTTATGCTTCTGCCTCCCATGTCCTCAAAGGTATACATCTCTTTCTGGACGACATCGGTAGTCTCGCCGATGCCTCTGTTGAACAGATCCGTCGCTTCGAAGACCGGGGTCCTGATCTCCCTGAATCCGTATTCCGAGCATATCCTTGCCCATTCCTTTTCAATATACTGCCACCTGTATGCGTCCTGCGGCAGCATGTCTTTCGTGCCCTTAGGCGCCTGTATCGACATCCGTGTCCTCCGTTATCTGTAATACTCGTCTTTACGTGCAAGCATTTCATCGAAACGCCCGCTGTAGATGCTGTAATTGCTCACATTAGCGATCCGTTCTATCCTGTCGTCTCCGGGATAGTACACTTTTCCTACCGCACCGGCTCCGAGACCGATGATAGTCTGTTTGTCCTCCATTATGCGGATATTGTAGATGGAGTGTTTTCCCGGTCTGCACCATCCGACGTTTTCAAGAGCCGCTATCTGATGCTTCTGCCGGTATATGTAGTATGGTCTGAAGCCCTCTTCGCTCAGTACACTGCGGGAGATATCGAGCATGCCGGATACAGTCTCTGTGTTTTTTCTGTAGTAGTCCGGATCCGCTTCCTTCAGTCTTGATCCTCTTTTCACGGACAGTGTATGGACCGTTATATTGTTTGCTCCGAGTCCGATGATCTCCCGGAGACCGTTCTCGAAGTCCTTTTCATTCTCACCCGGAAGGCCGGCGATCAGGTCGGCGTTTATGACATCGAACCCGGCTCCCGAAGCAAGTCTGTACGCTTCTCTTATATCTTCTGCACTGTGGTCCCTGCCTATCAGCCTCAGAGTCTCGTCCTTCATCGTCTGAGGATTTATGCTTATGCGGCTTATACCGAGCGCTCTCATCGCCGAGAGCTTGTCCTCCGTTATGGTATCCGGACGCCCCGCTTCGACGGTGAACTCTATCGTTTCAGGGTCGATGCCGAAGGACCCGGTGACCGCACTTATGAGTTCTGTCAGCTGATCCGCCGTCAGTGTCGTCGGAGTCCCTCCTCCTATATACACGCTTTCGATCTTCGTCCCGTGCTCTTTTGCAAGTCCGCCGGCATATACTGTCTCTTTTATAAGATCTGCGAGATATGCAGCGCGAGCTTCCGGCGGAGCCACATTCGATGCAAAACTGCAGTAGGCGCATCTGGTCGGACAGAACGGTATCCCTGCATAGACAGAGGCCTTTTCCCATGGATCACCCTTCACGTTCTCAAGCTGATACGAAGCGATATCCGCAAGCAGAGAAGCTTTTTCAGGGCTTATGAGATACCTGTGCGACATAACGGATCTCATCTCTTCGACAGAAGATCTTTTAGCGATCTCAAGAGCCGGTTTAAGGGGCCTGACTCCGGTGAGAGTCCCCCACGGAGGTCTTATCCCGGTTATGTCCGAGAGCAGTCCGTACATCTCTCTTTTGACCGCATCCCTGTCTGAAGACATCCCCGGATCGACGAAGAAGCTCTTTCCCGTGAGAAGACCATTCAGAGACACTCCGCTGTACGGTATGACCTCGAATCCGTCATCCGGCAGGAACTCTCTGCCGAGCTCGAGGCAGTGATATTCGTCGTCTGTATTGTTTATATAGAACCTATACAAATGGATTTGCCCTCTTTTCGTATCCTATGGTCGTCGGTTCGCCGTGCCCCGGGTATACGGCCATATCGTCGCTGAGGGAATAAAGCTTTTCGGATATCGATCTGACAAGAGTCTCCCAGTCTCCCGTTTCCAGATCGGTCCTTCCGACGCTGAGCTTAAAAAGCGTATCTCCTGTGAAGATCTCCCTGTCTGTCGCAAAGCATATGCCGCCGCCTGTATGTCCCGGTGTCTCTATGACTCTGAGTTCTGTTTCACCCAGAGTGATGACATCGCCTTCTCTGAGAAGCTTTTTCGGTTCCGGGCATCCGCTCTTTATCATCAGCTCATGGTCTCCTTCAGGAGCAGCAAAAACGACCGATGAATACTCGTTCAGATACTGAGGGACGCACAGAAAATGATCGTGATGCGCATGAGTGAGCAGCAGATATTTCAGGTATGCATTGTTCTGGATGTCCAGTCTGACCTCCATATCATAATAGCCCGGATCTATAACTGCTTTGAAACCGGTAGCCTCGTCAGTTATGAGGTATGTGTTTTCTCCGTACATCCCATTCGGGTAGCACTTGATCTCAAGACTCATAAAGCCCTCCTCAGTATCGATAATTTATTATTGTTCACTTATTGTCAGTGCGGCCTGTATACTCTCGTAACTCCTTCGACCTGCCTGAGGCCGGTAAGAAGTCTCTGTATCTGATGCATATCGGTTATCTCGACAGTCAGAAGAGTGTTCGTCGTTCCTGGTTCGCCCGGCGTGAGGTTGAGGCCCACTACTTCTATGTCGTTGTCATCACACACTTTCGAAAGATCTTTGAAAAGCCCTTTTCGCTCTTCGGATACGACCTGTATATCTGCGAAGTACTTGCGGCTGTCGCTCGGTGTATCCCATTCGACCTCCATCAGTCTTCCCTTGTCTTCGTCCCTGATGTTCAGCACGTTCGGGCAGTCCGTCCTGTGTACGGTAAGCCCCTTGCCTTTGGATACGTAACCGATTATCCTGTCTCCCGGTATCGGGTTGCAGCATGTGGCCCTTCTGATGAGCAGGTTGTCTGCCCCCTTTACGACCACTCCGGAGTCGGATGTCACCGCATGCTTTGTGACCGGGCGCTTTTTTACCTCGATCGTTTCTTTATCTTCTTCTTTGATCTTGTTGTCGGCTTCGTAGTACTCGATGAGCTTCTGCCCGAGTTTGGAGACAGTGCTGCCGCCTCTTGATATCTGGAGGAAAAGCTCGTTGACGTTCGAGCAGTTGAAGTCCTTAACAGCTTTGAGTATGTATGCGTTCTTCGTGACTGACGCCGGATCGTATCCCTTTTTCTTTATGTAATTGTTTATATTGGTGCGGCCCTTTGTGACATCGCTGTCCTTATCGGCCTTTCTGAGCCAGTTCCTGATCTTGTTGCGGGCTCCTGATGTCTTGCATTTCTTGAGCCATTCAACGCTCGGGCCCGATGAATTCGCAGATGTTACGATCTCTACGATATCTCCGTTCTGGAGCGGATGGTCGATCGTTACCATCTTGCCGTTTACCTTGGCTCCTACGCATCTGATGCCTACATCCGTATGGATCTTGAATGCGAAGTCGAGAGGAGTGCTCTCGGCTGGCAGTTCCACAACATCGCCGTGAGGTGTAAAGACGAAGACCTGATTGTTGAAAAGGTCCACCTTGACTGTCTCAAGGAATTCAACGGAGTCATCGGCTTCTGTCTGAAGCTCGAGCGCCTGGCGTAGCCATGCCAGCTTCTGGTCGCTCTCGTCCTCGTCTCCGGACATCTTGCCTTCTTTGTATTTCCAGTGCGCAGCGATACCGTATTCGGCGATCCTGTGCATCTCGTATGTCCTGATCTGCACCTCGAAAGGCTCTCCGTTATCTCCGAGCACGGTCGTATGTATCGACTGATACATATTCGGTTTCGGCATCGCGATATAGTCCTTGAACCTTCCCGGTATAGGCTTCCACCTGTTGTGGACCAGTCCCAGGGCTGCATAGCAGTCCTTTACGCTGCCCACAAGTATCCTGACAGCCAGCAGATCGAATATCTCATCGATCTGTTTGTTCTGGACCTTCATCTTGCGGTAGATGCTGTACAGGTGTTTGGAGCGTCCCTTCACATCGTGCTGGATGCCTGCCTCCTCGAGCAGCTGTGAGATCTCGTCCGTGAGGGATTCGAGATTTTTCTCGTAGACTTTTTTCTGCTTTGCCACAGCATCGGAGAGCTTTTTGAACTCGGTAGGATACAGGTATTTGAGAGCCAGATCCTCGAGTTCGAACTTGATGCTGAATATCCCGAGCCTGCCGGCAAGAGGAGCGTATATCTCGAGGGTCTCCATAGCCTTTGAAGTCCTCTTCTCTGTAGGCATGTACTCAAGTGTCCTCATATTATGCAGCCTGTCGGCAAGCTTGATTATGAGCACCCTTATGTCCTTGGACATCGCCAGGAACATCTTTCTGAAGTTTTCTGCCTGAGCGGCTTCAGTGGAATCGTAAGAGATGTTGCCGAGTTTTGTGACACCGTCGACAAGATCGGCGATCTTGTCATCGAAGTCTTCTACAAGCTGTTCTCTCGAATAGTCCGTGTCTTCCACCACATCGTGAAGGAGTCCTGCGATGACCGTCTCGTTGTCCATGCCGAAGCCGGCAAGTATCTTTGCAACAGCAACCGGGTGGATGATATACGGCTCTCCACTTTTACGAAATTGCCCGTCATGTAAACTGCGGGCAATCTCGTATGCTTTGATAACGACCGAGTCATCGTACTTAGGATTGATCTCGCTCATATCATGTATGAACTTTTCCGTAGAAAGGTCGAGGACCTTCTTTGCTGCCATCCCGTCTCCTTCGGTCTTTAATGATATCTTCAGAGTCTGATGCCTTCGTCTTCTCTCCTTCTGGCACCTTTCTTTCTGGCCTTTTCGGCCTTCTGCCTGTTATCCTCGTATTTCGATATTCCCTCTTTTTTGGTCAGCTCGTAGAATACCGGGCTGCAGAGGAATATGGATGAGTATGTACCAACGAATACGCCTATCATCAGAGGTATGAGGAATCCCCTGAGTTCAGAGCTTGCCATGATGAAGAGCGGCACCATTACCAGGAACGTTGTCAGCGAGGTCATGAGCGATCTCGAGAGAGTCTGGTTGATACTGTCATCGATGAGCTGTACGCCCTGTTTGCGCTTGTAGAACTTGCTGTTCTCTCTTATACGGTCGAACACGACTATAGTGTCATTGATCGAATAACCTACGACCGTGAGGATACCGGCGATGAACGGGTTGTTTATCGTGATCCGGAATATGGCGTAGATGGCGAGAGTGACCATTACATCGTGTGCGAGTCCCGCAACGGCAGCAAGTCCGTATCTCCAGTCCTTGAACCTGAATCTGATATATATGAGCATGCAGACGGCTGCGATGAGTATGGACTTGATAGCGTTGCGCCTCAGGTCTTTTCCGACCGTAGGGCCGAATTCCTCGGATGCGAGAACGGCTTCATCGTCCAGGCCGTATTTCTTCTCAATCGTGTTTATTACCTCTGTCCTTTCAGCAGATTTGAGGTCTTTTATCGTCCTTATGACTATCTGTGTGCTGCCTTCTCCGGCATAAACGATAGTCGGGTCCAGATCGTACGAGGAGATGCAGTCCTTGACTTCGTCGATGTCCACTTTCTCTCCCATCTCGATCTGCATCATCGTACCGCCGGTGAAGTCGATACCGTAGTTGAATCCTTTGATCAGTCCGAAGCCGAGTCCGATGATGATGACTATCGCGCTTATCGCGTAGAACTTCTTCCTGTTTTCGATGAACTTTATGTTCCATTTCCAGGAGAACTTCGGAGTGCCGTCATCTTTTACACCGAAGAATCTGTTCTTTCCGAACGTTTTGCTTTCGGCAAGAAGGTTCACGAACAGCTGAGTGATGAATACAGCCGTGATGACGGACATCACAGTACCGATCATCAGTGTCAGTGCGAAGCCTTTTACCGATGTGGTCCCGAAGAGATAGAGCACGAAGGCGGCAACGAGTGTCGTCGTCTGCGAATCGACTACCGTAGTCAGTGCGGCGTGATATCCCATGTCGACGGCTACCTTGACCGACTTGCCTTTGGATATCTCCTCTCTGATGCGCGTGAAAATGATGACATTGGAGTCAACTGCCATACCTATCGAAAGTATGATACCCGCGATACCCGGAAGAGTCAGTACGGATCCCATGCCGGCCATTGTCCAGAGCACGAGCTGTATGTAAAGAAGCAGCGCAAGGTCTGCAATGAGGCCGAGCATGCCGTATACGATGACCATGAGCACGAGAACGAGCCCCAGGCCGATAGCCCCGGCTTTGACTGAGAGCTGGAGGGCGTTTGCGCCGATAGTAGCAGTCTGTACCGAAGAGTTGATCTCGGTGAGATTTGCAGGAAGCGCACCGCCTCTGATCAGAGCAGAGAGCGATGAAGCTTCAGTCTCGCTGAACCCTCCCGGTCTTGTGATCTCGCACGATCTCGAATTGATCTTTTCGTGCACGGTCGGAGCGGATATGACCTCGTCGTCGAGGCATATCACTATGGCCGCAGGATCGACCAGATTGCCGTTCTCATCTGTCATCTTGGCCTCGACCTGCCCGCTGTAGGCCTTTTCAGTGGCATCCGCGAAGAGGTCGCTGCCCTCGGATGTGAAATCTATCGTGATCTTGTATCCGCCGTTCTGAGTGTCGTTGGCTATCTGTGAATCGCTGATCCCTTCGCCAGTCAGGGCAAGTGTCCCGTCAGCAAGGAAGAACTGCAGCTGGGCAGTACGTCCTATCTGCTCGATCGCCTCCTCGGCATTCTCGACGCCAGGCATCTCGACCCTGAGTCTGTTGTTTCCTTCGATGGAGACCTGGGCCT
>Ga0256405_10010843_pt1 | contig 11857 bp, 8 predicted proteins | sample RumenRJG_02DNA_FD_189096 | JGI IMG/M metagenome (GOLD analysis project Ga0256405, IMG submission 189096) | Bovine rumen microbial communities from Lethbridge, Alberta, Canada - RJG_02 | ecosystem: Host-associated > Mammals > Digestive system > Stomach > Rumen | place: Canada: Alberta | collected...
ATTTTGCCCATATGAGGAGTTTTTGTAATTGGACACTACAAATTTAACGCTTTTCCCTTTGATAGCCAAAGGGATAGCGTTAAATTCCTCACACTTTTTATTATCATCGTGAAATATTCAGGTTATATGCCAACTTCTTACAAGTTAATCAAGATGTAAAGGACATGATTAAGGAGATTCAGGAGTTCAACAAGAAATAAATTATGTTACTATGAAATGTTCAAGTCCCATCAGTCATTCAGATGGGACTATTGTTATTTATAGCCTTTACGCATCATTTTTCTGTCATAGCGTTCTCGATTGGCCTTTTGCTCCTCGGCAATGCGATGTTGGTGTTCTTCTTCTGGAATAGCTTCGTATTCCTCCTTGGCAATCTTTCGCAGTTCGTCAATTTCTTCTTCTGATAACTCTTTCAGTTCATTCTCTCCATCAGTGTATATGGCACTGGAAGTCATAGAATCAGAAAGCTCTTCATCAAATGAAATCATACCTATCACCATATCCCGCTGATTTCTCAGAAGCTGGTCGTTGTATTTAAAAGCAGAGAGATTTTTCTGATGTTCGCTTAGCATCCCCACTGAAATATACGTTTCAAGAAAGGTCACATTTCTTTCGCTATTATAATAACCAAGAAACATGCCGTCGGCAATCCTAAACACAACAGTATGGAATTTCGTGCTGCCATAAATAGTACGTGATGGTGCACAGACGTAATAAGGACTGCGTCTAACCAGTCTATCACAAACGGTCACAAAATCCAAGTCCTCATTTTCAAGACTTCTTTCCCTATATCGCCTAATTGCATGGGCTGATACAAAGAAAGCGTTGCCGGGATAAGGTAGCACCAACATAGGCTTACCAGTATCCAAGTCGTTAATGATGGTGTATTTTATTTGATTCTCGCTTTCCACAAGAAAGGTTATTCCCCTAACACGTTCTTGTACAGACGGCTTTTTTTCATGCATCAATATTTGTAGGATGCGCCAGTGAATGTTCGTCGTATGCGAATGAAAGGTGGCAGGAACCGTTGGTGTATAATATTGTTTCGTCTTGAAGATTTTCTTCAGTTTGCGACTATCCCTTTCCAGTTTTCTGACAAGGAAATCCTGAATATTCTGTTCATCCAGGGTCTTTTGCGCTTCAATCTCAGCGTATGTTGAATTGGACGTAATCATTTCTGTTCTATCTTATGAGAATGAAGTTTTTTCTTTTGTTTTTATTATTTCTGCATATACCTTCGTAGCATCCTGCATAATATCAATATGGTCAAAAGCCAAGGGCGGAAGTGCGTCAACAGGCCACCATTTTGCTTTGGCAGCATCATCCTGCCCAGTGACGGCAACAGGTTCATCGATGATGGCCAGATAAGCAACAGTTATAGTTCTCCCTCTTGGGTCACGGTCAACCTTGGAGTACGCTCCAATCTGATGAACATCCGACAGTCGAAGTCCTGTCTCTTCTTCCATCTCTCGGATGGCGCACTGCTCTGTTGTCTCGTCCATATTCATGAAACCACCAGGGAATGCCCATGCTTCTTTGAATGGTTCTTCACCTCTCTGGATAAGCAGCACTTTCGGCTCTGTTTCTCTCGTCATCACCACGCAGTCAGCCGTCACTGCCGGTCTTGGATATTTATATGTATATTCCATATTTTCCTCCTTATTCTTATTGCCAATATCGTGCATCAAGGTAGTTGTATAAGTCTGAATGTGTGTCCTTGATGGGACACATCAGTTGCTTAGGGTCGATGACAATGAATTTGCTGGCATCCTTCAGTCCCTGGGCATAGGTGTTGATTTCCTTACGTAATTCTTCATTGCCATTGGGAATAGCATTGATGTGCAGGTAATCGTCAACAGGTAAAGCCGTGTCATTGCACCAAATAATGTTCTCTACCAGCAAAGTTTGGCGCACCAATTCATAAAGTGGATCATACTCGTATGCCTCCTTCCATGCTGGGATGTTGGAATTGCTGTGGATGCGTGATGGATAACGATCTATCGAAACCTGTGGAGCACGTTTGTGTTCGTATGTCTCCACATATTTCCATTCGATAGGAATGAGTACTCGCTTACGGTCAACTGTTTCAGCATATATGACGGCATCGATGGAAGTACACATGGCTCCACGCTTTTCTGTCCTTTCTCCAAGCAAAGATCGATTTTTCCAAACAAATTCAAAACATACATTACCGTTGCAATCGGTTCTGTCTAAGGGATTGGGAATAATCCTCGTGAAATGGTATTTGTGCTGGATAGAATTGAGCACTAACAGAAGAACTGATGATTCTTCATCTTTCATAAATGGGAACAGATGGTTTACACAGCTTATCTGGGATGAAAGCATGTGGCCGGTAGGAACGTTGACTGCATCATGACTTTTCCACCATCCAATGCCATTCTTTCTGAAATACTCTATTGCAGCTTCACGAATTGAAGGATAGATATTTGTCACCTCTTGACCATTTTCGATAATGTAGGGTAACTCGATGTTCTGCAAACCAGCTTTCCATGTACCACCACCTTTTATTCCCTTGAACTGTGGCAATGTCTGAAGTACTTTGATTTGTTGCGCTCCCTGCAGTTCTTTGTATGTGGGTGCAGGTATCAATTCTGCTGGCATAAGTTGCAACACGGTTGAATGTTCAAACTCGATGGCAGCCTTCCCCTGGTTCATGTCACTCAATAGTTGTTTTTTTGAATATTCGATGAGTGGGTGCAGTCTGTCAGTCAGCAGCAAAGCCTTTATATGTGTGATGGAGTGTGCTTGGATGGCATCGAGAATAAGTTCAAGTCCTCTTGACGCTTTTTCTCTTTTGCCTGTACGGAACTTGTCTGCTTCGTGTGGATATTGTATCTCGTTTGTAATGAGAAGTCGGTGTAGAACATTGGCGTAGAACATTAATTCGGTGATGATGCCAACGTGGGTGTTATCAGAATTGATGCAGTCTTTGAGTTCATACACACAGAACATGTCATTGTCAATCCTCCAAAGGTCGGCCTGACTTGCACCACCAGGGGTGATGGCAGTAGCTTTACTCACAGCTCCATCAAATATACCCATCGGTAATTGATGATTGGCATTGCCTAAAGTCGAGAGATATTGGTAAACCGCCGTTTCGAGCATGGCTTCATACTTCATCGCCCTGTCATTATCACCTTTCTCGCTTTTGTCCTTGCTGTCTTGAAGCGGGAAGTTAAGCGTGAGTTGGCTGATTCTTCGACCAAACATTTCAATGGTCTCTTTCTTGCTTTCGGCAACTGTTGCCCAAGGATAATTCTCTATAAACCATACGACACGCAATAAAAACCGATTGAAATGTTTCCTTTGGTTTGCTTGAACCTTCTCTTCCAGAGAGAGAACAGGCTCCTCCCAGTCAATGATGACATTAGTTATGTTGGAAAAGAACGACTTGATGCAGAACACCCATCCCTCAAAAGCCGATGCGTCGTTCTGCATGTTCTGCAGGACTCCATCTGCACCAATGATGATATGAAGTGTATTATTATTCAAACATACATCCATCTTTGATGGTAGTTCAGCGTAGTACACCTTGTTCTTTAGAGCTTTCAATATGTCGTTTTTATCCATGTTACTATATCTTTATGGTCCATGTTAGACAGTTTAATGCGCCACCAGAATTTTTATTTTCATTCATGTCCTCCACAATTGGAGTCATGTCAACGTCTATAAGCTGTACATCTGCAATGTGTTTTTCCCTGTTAAAGGCTGCCTCAATTTGCCGCAATGCTTCTTTGTCTAAGATTTCATATCCCAACCGTGGAACAAGTATTTTGTTGCCAATGTGCAAATAGTTGATATAGCACCATGAATGTTTGAACAAGAGGCGGAACATCTTATCTTCTTGGTAATTGAATTTATCAAGGAAACTTAATGAATCGACTTTAAAACCTACTTCTTCTAACTTATCTTTGAACAAGCATCCATGATAGTCCTTGTACACTTTATCAAAATCGTCATAGTTGGTTAAAAGAACTCGTCCTTCTTCTATATACCTAACCATTCCATCAGCATGACCGATAGGATTAGTCTCATGTCCTTCCCATGGCAATAGAACAAATTCCATTTCGGTACCATCAAAGTTGTCTTGCCACCAATTCTTCCACCATATCTGAAAGTCTTCATAGTTAAGATTGTTCTCTTGAAGAACTTTGTCACACATTATAAAACATGGTTTGTTGTTAACGATGGCTTTAACTACATTTCCTCCATCCAAGATGAGAGGCATTTGGATGACCTTGAAATCAAAAGATTTTTCATTGACAAGCTGTTTCTGCGTGTGAACTCGGTGTAGCTGCCAGTTAGTTACACATTCTGGATAGTCTTGTAGATAATCTGGTTTGTAGGTGTAACTGATAAATATATCATGTGTTAGTTGGATTGGCATATAATCACGTGCCCAGACATCCATTGTATTAAAGAGAAGTTCGCTATTACGGGCAAACATCATGATGCTTGCCTTTAGTTTTGAGCGAGTATCGACATCAAGCGCACCGCTTGTTTTATCAATTAGACTTGATAAGAAAACCTTATTAGTCTTATTGTCAGTTATGAAGTTTCTTACAGTTATTCTTTCCATAATAGACTCTATCTACAATTCCTTGAATGCCTCCAGAAGCATCTTCATGCCTTCAGTGGCGGTAGTTTTGAAATGGGTGAAGCCCAAATGCGTGCATTGATCCATTTCCCCAGGGTCAATCACGAACTTAGGCACTTCATGGTGAGCATAGTTGATGAATCCTGCTGCAGGATAGACTTTCAGCGAAGTTCCGATGACTACGAAGATGTCTGCTTTGCTTACAATGTCGATGGCTACATTCATGCTGTCCACATATTCGCCAAACATCACGATATACGGGCGTAACTGTGAGCCATCCTCTGCCTTGTCACCCACCATGATGGGTGTTGTCAGCGGATATTCCTTTACGCATGTTGTGCGATTATTCATTGAACATACCTTACTCAGTTCACCATGCAGATGAATCACGTGAGTAGAGCCAGCCCGTTCATGCAGGTTATCCACATTCTGCGTTATAACCGTCACCTCATGCTCTTTCTCCAGCTCCGCAATTATGCGGTGAGCCTCGTTCGGTTCCACCTCTGCAAGCTGTTTGCGCCTCCAGTTATAGAAATCCAGGCACCTCTGAGTATCATTGTAGAGTGCCTCCGTACTGGCCAGATAAGCCCACTCCTCATTCGTCCACAATCCGTTCTTTCCACGGAATGTACTTAAACCGCTTTCAACACTTACACCTGCACCTGTTAGGAATATGATATGTTGTCTTGTCATAATCATTTATAAAAACAGTTATTGTAACTATTTTGTATTGCGGCTATATGGACTTAAATCGAACAATAGTTCTTTCATCTGTTCTTTTGTAACTTTGCCTTCGAGTAATTGAAGAAGTTCTTCTTGTCGTGGCTGCCCCATTGTCAGTCGATATAATGACAGGATGGCAATCAAACGCTGGTATCTGCCGTTCTCCTCGCTCATTGGGTATATCGGTATGATACGTTCAATATACTCAATGTCTTTCCTGTCTTTGAAAATCTCATTATCCAAGGGTAAGAACCAGAACGGCACCATATCAGGGTTATCCTGCTTCAGTACCCGGCAGGCTTCATCAAACATTTCATTCCATGCATACTTGTCTGCGAAAGCCTTTGCAACATTTCTCCTGACTGAAAGGCACTTGTACCTATTGATACGACCCTCTCTTTGTTCCAGATTCTGAGGGTTCGAAGGCAGGTTCCAGTGAATCATTTTCCGACAGTACCAATGGAAGTCCAGACCCTCTTGACCGATTGATGTTGAAGCGAGTAGGAAAGGACGGAACGGGCTGTTGAATGCGGAACGGACGCTTGTTGCATGCGTCACCGCTTGTTCCGTCTGCTTAGTGTTGCCAAAATCCACGCCAAAATGTTTTCTCATGCGCATCTTATCATCATCCGTGAAGCCTTGTAAAGTTCCAACGGGCTGTGGATATGCAGATACGAGTGATTCCTTCATTCTGTCTTTTACTTGTGCCAATGGTTTTGTCTCACCAATCATATGGACAAACTCGTCAAGTGTTGCTTGGAGATTGCCCAAAGCGCAGTAGTCCAGTACTTTCAGGAAATACTCATCTTTTGTCTTGCATGTCAGTTTCACGGCTGCAATGCCGTAGCGATTGTTAAAGATACCCACGAGTTCTTTAGCTGCATCTTCTGCATGAGCCTTGACCATTTGGTTGCTTTCTTTCGATATTCGCCCCATTGCCCTATACAGGCATGACGCAGGAGATGCTATCGCAATGTCTGCCAGCACATCAGCGGCATCAGAATAGATTTTCCCCGTAGTGTCGGTATCGTTATCAAGAGCTTGCATCAACAGCATGATGTCCACTGAACTGATTCTGTTTGTCCGTTCTGCCTCCATACCTGAGAGTCTTATCTCTATTATCTCCTTGATAGACTTTCGTATTTCAGCAAGGCTCATGCCGTATGTGGCTTTTGGATCGTAGAGTCCAGACAAGTACGTTGATACTGTATTGAGTATAGATTCACCTTTCGTCTTGTTGTCATCGCGGAGTAGTCTCTTTACGTCATCGGAATATACTGCGCCATGATATGCTTTTTTATACAAGCGGCGTTCTGATTCATATGAAATTAGTGAGGCCAGCATCTTAGGCACCATTCCCCAGGAGGAGAACACAAGATATTTTGAGAAGTCTTTGTTTCTTGTAAAGATACTCTCGCCAGTTGTATAATAGGGGTGAGAGGTAGGAATCCATAGTAGCTGCTCAACATGAGTGGGATGTTTCTTATCGCCAAATATGTTTTCAATGACAAAGCTCAGCCTTGCATTATTGTATTGAGACAGGCTGTAGCTCTCAATGGTGTTCTTGTCGAGTAACAGACAGTCCACTTTCGATTGTCTTCTTGCCCCAGCTTTCCAACCGTTCTGGATTTCCTCCTTTAATTTGTAGTTGTCCATAAACGATAGCTGGAAGGCTGCCGATTTTGTATAATCCGTAGGAGCCGTGAAGACTCTCTGGCCATAGCTACGGCAATGGTCTATCAGCTGCTGCATTTGGATGTAGGAGCGTATGTCACCTTCTGTCAGACAATGGCTGATGTCGGGCATCACCTCCTTGATGATGCCGGTGTTCTGCCTTTCTGTCCTGCCCATAACGTGATATAGCATGTCTTCTGCCGCATGATGCTTTTGAACAAGCTTTCCAAAATCTTCCTTGCCAAGATAGGGAAGCGCGGAAGAATAGTTCTGCCAGATAATCTTGATGTCGGGGGCTGCCTCTGAGTTTTCGTACAGGAAGTTCAGTAATCGATGGAAGTCTTTGTATTGCTCATCGTTATTGTTCTCGTTCAGTTCCTCAATCGTTGTATAGGGTTTATAGGGAGTGGCCGAAAGCAACAAAATGAACGTTTCCTTGTTTGCAAAGAACTTCCTTGCCACCATGTTCTCCTCGGAGTCCTTGGAAGCGTTCTTGCTTGTGGTAATCAGAGAGCTGAACTTTTGGAATTCGTCCATTATCACCAAGTCTGGCTTCAATACTTCTAAGCTGATGTTGGCGAACATTTTTCTAAGAGCGATGATAAGATAATAACCAGCATTGCTGCGATTCTCTATTTCCTCACCTGATGTCAGTCGCATCAACTCTTCTTTGATGGTAACGCCATTTTTGTACGGGCTGTTAAGATGTGAGAGCATAGCTTCCTTTATCACCCTTCTATAGTCTTCCATGTCAGTCTCTTCAATATAACCGACATATCGATCCCGAACTCCCTTCCATCCCTTGTAGGCATCTCTTTTCAGCATTTCAGATAATGCAGTCAATCTGTTCTCGTCTTTGAACTCACATAGAAGTGACAGACAAGCATATATCAGGGCACGTTCATCCGCACTGCCTGTACCGAAGGTCATCTGAAACGAGGTGGCAGGAGTCAGGGACAACACAAGGGTATCTCTATTGTCCTTCAGAAGATCTGTTTTCTTCCTGTGATAAACGTAGTGTTGCATTGACAATCGGCTTTGAGCAAGGTCAACAGCCTCTCCCTCGTCAGAAAGCGTATCAATGTTCTGTTGAGCTATCTGAAGGTTACAGCATACATAGACGATGCAGTATATGTTATCATCCAATACACCATCAAGGTCTTTCACCTGCCTTACCACCTCAGATGCCACAGTCGTCTTTCCGAGTCCCGCTTCGTCTGCCACCAGCACTCTTCGCTGACCATTGCGGAAAGCGTTAAGCACATGACATGCTGTTGCTCTTTGAAAGTCCAATGGTTTATTTTTCATACGTTTGCCTACTTTACAGCGTTAGTAAATTGTTTGAAAATCTGGCTGAACTCTTTGGGAACAGTCTCAGTATCGAACTTTTTCAGTATCTTTTCTATTTGCAATAACTGTCCTGGATTTACGGCTGCAACCTGGAGCATCTTTTCATAGACCTGAGGAAACTCATGCCTGTCATCAGCAGAACCACCCAGCCACTTCTCTTTCAAGATGATCTCGTTAGACAGATATTGTATAGGGGTGTCGCTCAACATCAGTTCAAGGAACCTAACGAAGTCCGGCCTGTTCTTGATAATGCTTTTATAGATAGCCGTATCACGTTCATTCGGCATCCCCTCAGTGTATATCCTGATGATTGCCTCATGAAGTGTTCCATCTCCTGACTGAGCACTTATAATGTAAAACTCTGACAGCTCATCTGCCGCAAGCCCGTCGAACAAGGCCCTGCCTTTCCACTCCTTTAGCATATCACGTTTCTGTAACGGGGCAATAGATACGGCATTCTCCAGCTTTTTCAGCGATGAGGTAACTAAAATGGAAAAACTGCCGTCTCGATGCTTGGTAATCTTTGCCGCCAGGTCATCGGAGCACATCAGTTCTTTCATGGCCAGCTCGGCCTTGTCCCATTTGATGACAGTCGATGCTTTCTCTATTGGCTCATTCAGACGTACAAACTTACTGTCCTTGTTGTTTTCCTCATAGAAATCCTTCAGAAGATGGTAGAATTTGCTATTGCCATATTCAAATTTCAGTCGTAACAAGAATTCTCCGTTTCGCTCAAAAGCCGAGTTTGTGGCATTGGCTGAGCCGAGATACAGGTAGTGCTTGTCCCTGCCCATCCAAACGAGGTACATTTTAGCATGAAGATCCATACCACGGCTGGCTAAGTCATCCAATGCAATGAACACACCGCCTTTTGAATCAAATGAATTGAAGATTTCGGGGGTAACATATTCTTTCCTCGTGATAAGAGCCCGATGGTCTTTTCTGTCAGGGTTGATTTTGTCTAACAGTGCTTTATCAATGAAGGGAGATATGATGATGCTCTCTGTTCCGCAAAGATAGTCCTCTACCTTGCCAAGGCCAAAATCTTCTTCGAATAGATAGGGATAGAAGTCATAATCCTCAAAAGGACTGCTCACATCAAATCTATCAATGCGCTCAATGTCTCTGGCAAGAGCCTTTACCTGCTTGGCTTTGTCCTCACTTATATTTGAATATGACACGACTTTCTCAATGAACGTACGAAGCCTCTTGTGTTTAGGGTTTTCTGACCTATTATTGCCAACCTTTCCAGTCAGTGCCACTATACAGTCGATAGCGTCAGAGTAAGCCATGTTCCTACTGGAAACTATAAGCTTTATCAGTACATCCTTTCTGTTGTCGTTGTTTACTTCCCTGATAAGCCACATCTTCGGATGGAAATTTGCCGTCTTGTTTTTGGGGTCGAACACCTCAAAGATGTTCTTTTCCAATAGTGAGTACACTTTCCTGATGGTCGGTGGAACGTCAATACTTCCTTTATTGCAGAAAATCACCATCTTGTCGCTGTTCTTTAAGATGGCTTCAAGCAGCAAGTGTGGAACTTGTATGGCTTTTTCATCCATGTCGCCCAGCATCCCGAATGCCAATTGTGCAGTAAGTAGCGCATCAAAGCCCAGGGAATAGGTCATTCCCATGGCAAAGTCGGTGTGATAGCCCTGCGTTGGTGCTAACAAATCACCGTACAAATGTTCTTGCATCATTCTCTGTGCCATACTCTACTGGGGGTTACGTATTTCATCAACCATAGTTCTTACCGTATTCCATCTGTAATCGTTATAGCCTGGATTACCTCGTTTGACGGTACGATAGTCATTGTTACCTATTTTACTCCTTTCACGCTTGACGCTCCTTTCTCTGCTGGTACCAAGCGTATCAAGGCTGTTCAGCGCGTTTATTCCTTCTTCTATCAAAACATTATAGCAGTTCTCGCAGAAGTCAGTCAACATCGGGTCTTTTGCCCTGGTATAGTCGAAAAGTGATAAATAGGCAACTTGGTCTGTTATCGTACCTTTGTGAATTTCATACAGCTCCTCGTATGCCTGTTTACATGTCATTGCACCTTCTTCATTGTCAAAACTGCAATAATAGGCATGGTTAAAACTCCAGTCCACCAGGTTTATCAATTTGGAGAATAATACCGACTTGTCATATATGTCTCTAACGTCCTCATCGAGTCCGTTGAGTTGTTCTGCAAGCTTGTAATAACTTACTTCATCATTTAGTATGAGGCTATCTTTATTTATCAGGAAAGCAAGTAATGTTCCCTTACAATAAGGAGATTCGAGAATCTTGTCCTTAACGAATTTTGCTTCTGTAGGTGTCAGTGACAACGACATGGAAGTTCCGTTCATGAAGTTGTATTGTTCGCCAGAGGTGAGTATCAGTTGCTTGTCACCTGTCATTTCTTGTGCATCTTCCGTGTTGTCTTCGCCTTTCAATCGACGCTTGTTATGGGGTTCTTCAGCATCGATTTTGCTGATTTCCATGATGAGCTGATAGATGCTGGTGTCAGGAATCATGCCGTATGTGGCCATTCCGCTGCCATAAATATAGGTGGGGTTATATTTCACATATTTTGTGTGGTCAGAAAGGGCATCTTTGTATGTGTCGATACCGGTAATCCCTAACTTAGACATTCCGTCATCACATTCTGCTAACTGACGGGTTATTTGTATCTCCCTCTCTATGATGAATCGCTCCACTTCCCGGACACTGCTGAATTTCCTACCACAGTGAGCCGCATGGTAGTATAAAGACGGCAAGACTGCGAAGTACTTGGCATGATGCTGAAGCGTCGATGTGCCTGGGAACAAAGTGTTGGAGAAGTGATCACGTACCCTTCCTATACCAAGTTCTTCAATTGCTCTTGATTCAGACAGCAGTTGCATCATCTTAGAAACCCTTTTCTTTTCTTCCGTGTTGAAGTTCACAAATCCTAACTGCATACTATCCCTATTTATATCTATTATATGCCTTTTTTCCAAGCTGCCATAAATACTTATCTATCTGTTTGACAGAGAATTCTTGCAACCCATAGAAAGATACGAGTACAGACCGTTGATATGTCAAATGACAGACAGCTTACTTTATTCTAAAGTATATTCGTCGAACTCACGTTATAAAAGATGAACGCGTAAAAATATATCGTAGCTTTTAGTTCTTTCAGAACATCATTGGCACAGATTAGGAATAACAACACACACGAACATTATAACTTTGCATACAAATCTAAATCACAAGTAAAAACAAAAGATAATGAAACGCAAGAAACTCCTGTTGTACACCCTGCTTGTAGGAAGTGGCGCCACGGCCTTTGCAGAAGCCTTACCAGTCAGCCCTGCACCTTTCATCTGCCAGGCTGATGCTGTTGTGAAACAGAACAATCGCCCTGCTGAAGCCGACCGTCTGTTCCGTTCCGACGCTGTAGAGAAAGAGATACAGCGCATCTGCAAACTGCTGACCAATCAGCGACTGGCATGGATGTTCACCAAC
>Ga0256405_10010844_pt1 | contig 11856 bp, 12 predicted proteins | sample RumenRJG_02DNA_FD_189096 | JGI IMG/M metagenome (GOLD analysis project Ga0256405, IMG submission 189096) | Bovine rumen microbial communities from Lethbridge, Alberta, Canada - RJG_02 | ecosystem: Host-associated > Mammals > Digestive system > Stomach > Rumen | place: Canada: Alberta...
AATACCGACGGATGCGGAGGAACTCTGGATGACCAGCGTAAAGGCTGCGCCGAACAGCAGCGACAGCACGGGATTGTGCACGTTGTGCAGGAAGCTCGCCACCAGTCCGCCCAGCTCCATGGCCTTGACGGCGTCACCCATCAGGTTGATGCCCACGAACAGGATACCGAAGCCCAGCACGATGGCACCGATCTTTTTCGCGGTGCGGTTCTTGATGAACTGGGCGAGCAGAAGACCGATGAACAGGATGAGCGGCGCCCAGGGATCGATATCCAGCGCGATGATCTGCGCCGTGATGGTGGTACCGATGGACGCGCCGAGCATGATGTACAGGGCCTGCGAAAGGGTCATCATCTGGGCGTTTACGAAGCCCACGGCCATGACCATCGTGGCGCCGGAGCTCTGGATGGCCGCCGTTGCCAGCGCGCCCACCAGGACGGCTTTGAGGGGGCTGGTCGTCAGCTTTTCCAGCCAGACGCGCAGGTTGTCGCCTGCGGCCTGTTCCAACCCTTTGCCCATGTAGCTTATGCCGAATAAGAAAAGTCCGATGCCTCCCAAAAGGAGAAATACGTTATATGCTTGTTCCATTTTTTCCTTTCTGTAGGTTGAATGTTTGGGGATACGAGACAAGTTCTCGTATCTAAAGTGGTTAAACTGCTTTAAACATAAGATGGTTGTCTGCGATCTCCAGGGAGACCTGGCCGGTATCTGCAAGCCATGCCAGATACGACCGCACAGTCGACCCGACCAGCGCGTGCTGGCCGATATTCATTTCCAGGCCGTAGTGGGCAAAGACGCCCGCCAGAATGTCCTCGAAGCCCTTGCCGCCTTCGCAGAGCTGCAGCAGCAGGTCCGCAACTTCCAGCATCTTGGCCCGGTTGGCCTGCGCCAGAGGTTTTATGTCCTTGCAGGGCGCCGCATGAGCCGGCACAAACCATTCCGCTTCCAGGGTCTCCAGGTAGTCCAGCGTAGCCAGCGCCTGGGCGATATCGTACTGGAAGTTCACATGGTATTTCTGGGTCGTCTCCTCCGAGAACACGCAGTCCGCCGGGAAAACGACGTTGTCCGGGGTGCGGATGCCGATCATATCCATGGAGTGACCCGGCAGCTGCAGAATTTCCAGTCCGCCGAGAGCCGCGAGATCCGCTTCTTCGATGGGCTTTACCGCCGAGGGCTCCGCCATCAGAAACTTATTGCGCAGCTGTTTGGGGGGATAGCCGCCGTACAGAACCGTAGGCTCCAGGATGGGATGACCCGCGACAGCCGCTGCGATGGAGGGGCCGAAGATGGGTGCTCCGGTGCGGTTCGCGACGAGCTTGTTGCCGCCGATGTGGTCTGCATGCAGGTGGGTGTTGATGACCGCCTTGAGCGACCAGCCCTTGGAATCCAGGGCTTTTAAGGCTTTCTTTCCGGCATCTTTGTCGCTGCCGGCGTCGATCAGGACAGCGCTGGAGGGGTCACATAAAAAGACGCCCATCTTGGCAGGGCAATCGATGTAGCCGGATCGTTCCGTCAGCATAACCAGTTCGTACATAGTGCACCTCCTTACCCAATTTATAGTATAACATAGCGGGGCGCAAGATAGGCGGCCGATCTGCTCAACAGTTGTTTAGGAGGAAACTGCGGATTTTGTTTGACAACCATCTGCAACCTGTGTAAAATAGTTGAGTGCAACAGATGTTGTCCGGGTGTAGCGCAGATGGTAGCGTGCTTGGTTCGGGACCAAGAGGCCGTGGGTTCAAATCCCGCCACTCGGACCAAAACAAAAACCTCGCAATCTCAACGATTGCGGGGTTTTTGCTTGAAATTTCAACGGTTTTCGGACTTTGAAAGGGCTCCGGAAAATGCCTTAATATACCAAGGAAAACTGGGCTTTTTCAAGATTTTTGACCAAAATATGACTCAAAATATGACTCTTTTTGAGAACCTGAAAATGCTGGTTTTTCAAGGCTTCCCGAAATGCCCCAAGGTATAACATGACAGTTTAAAGTATGCATTATACTAATCTTGCCATCCTTTCATCAGCTCCTGTAGCGTATATGGTTTACGATACTTTTGCAGTGGCAAAACGCTTGCACGTTCCAACAAAGCCTCTCCATCAAGGAATCGCTGATAAATGCTTGACTCTTTCAACGCATCCATCGCTTCCTGATGAATATCATGAAGCAGTCCCTGCTCTTTGGCATCTTTAAAACTCATGTCTGCGGGTCCGACAAAATACCCGAAAGGCGGGAAAAGATATAATTTGTACTCCTCTGATAAGTAACCCTGATATCGGCCGCCCTGTCCTGCACTGATGAAATTGCCGGCATTCTTATAGAAAAGCGCAAACCCTGCGTCACTTTGGGCATAAATAAACTTTGCGTGGTCGTATTTATCATATACGTTAAAAACCTGCAGATTTTTTGTTCCGTAGTTAAACGACTGCAGATGCTTTTCTGCAAGTTCAATATCCTGTTGTGTAATTTCTTCCCGGAAAGATCGATCCCATGCAACGTAGCCGGCAACCAGCAATATTGCGATGACCACGAGCAGAACTATCTTTTGTTTCATCCAAAAGTACCCCTTTATCCTAATTTGTTCTTCCCAACTTATGATCGATGAGCGATGTCACCATCTCAATCGCTGCATCCGGCGTATCCGCATAGTGAGCATAAAACATCGGATCGCCTATGTATTCATCAATTACTTCCTGCACGATGCTTCTCTCACCGTCATTATGACAGCTTTCGTTATATTCCTGCTGAAGATGCCAAAGTGCCTCGACCGCCTTTTCGGGACCCTCCGGATACTCGATCGTAAAGGAATCGACCATCCCTTCTTCGTCTGTCGTATAGGTCCCGGAGAACATAAGTCCGATACTATTCTCTATCAGGATCGCACTATACTCGTGGCGGTTTTTATATTGACTGTCAGAAATATAAAATGTATTCTCCCCGGTCAATCCTGCTTCGCTGCACATACGGTCGAAACGGATCATAGACTCAGAATCTATGATCTCAGACAACATTTCTTCTGTAATATAAAGACTGAGTGTCCGGTGGTACTTCTCCAGTGCGATTCTATCCTGTGACCCGGCGCAATACGCAGTGTAGCGGCCCCGACGGTCATTCTCAAAGAATTCGTCCAGAAAGCGCCCTGCACCTAGAGGCAGCACATCCATATCGATGCTGAACGAGGAGATCTTCCGGTCTGCATCCAGGTCGAACGTACCCGTGATCTCAAAATCGGAATCCGCTCCGGGATAACGCAAAACGACCCGGTAATCCTGATGCTGCCACTGATCGTCCCGGTACGTGGCCCTCAGCTCCATCGTTTTCCACTGATCGGAGAAATCCGTACAGGACTTGTCGAACAGATACAGGTACTGTGCGTTTTCCAACTCAACTAGGGCGGATTCCTCACAATAAGGCGCCAAGCCCGCGTGATACGCATCGACAATTGTTTGATAATCTTCTTCTCCGCGCAGCATAGTTTCCCGCAAGGTATCCAGACGGCCGTCCTTATTGACCGTGAAGAATTCCTGCAGGAACTCCATCTCGGGTGTCTCTTCAAACGGTTTCCCCTGATAACAGCCTGACAAAAGAAGAACTACTATACACGTTATGACCAAAATGCGTTTCATATGGCTGACCTCCTTTCATCCTTTTGGCTTTAGTCTACTCTATGATGGAACCGGGGCTCCCAATAAAAAGGAAAACGCTAATACAACAAATTTCAAAATGGGAATCGCCAATAATCCAATCCCAATTAACAACGGAATTAAAAACGATTGTTTGCGTTTTCTTTTAAATATGCTATACGAAAACAATAAAAGTCCTGTTATTCCCAAAACAAATGGAAGATATACTAGAAAAAGTCCTTCTAATTGAACTTTGTAAACAAGCAAACCCATCAGATCTAATTTAATCTCCTCCTTTGGAGATATTCCATAGAATAAAAGCAAGAATCCCACAGACAAACACAATGATCATATCAACTGCTTTTGCGATCCCACTTAAATCTATAAACCCACCGGTATCCTTAATTGTAAAATAGCCGACAAATCCCAAAACGGCTATCGCTGCGAGAATAAGACTGATAGCTTTTAAAACTAATTTCTTATCCATACGCTAATATGCTCCTATACATCTATTCGTTAAACAATATGGTGCAAAGTTAATCCTCTGAGACGTATATACTAGAAAACGTCGCCTATATTATCTCAGTTCAGATGCTCTAAATCCAGATAAAACGAAGTGATCGTCCCATCCGGATCTTCCGTACAGGAACCATTGAACTTCAGGATCTTAGTCCTGTCCTCGTTATACATGGTCACGTGGAAATTGTATGATTTTTCTTCTGACGCTTGTACCTTTTCAAATTTGAATGGCAAATTAATCTCATTCAAACCCTCACGGCAGATTGTATCGTAGCGAAACAGCATACGGCCCATCACGAGCTTTTGATATGCGTCTTCCGAAAGGTATGGACGAATCCTCGCGTAATACGCTCCGATCGCCTGCTCTATATCGTCACCCCGGTCTATGCTCGCCTGCAGTTTGTCAAAACGATGAAAACGGTTTGGCGTAAAAAACTCCGCCCAAAACCCTGTTGAACCGGCATACTGACTGCCGGAACTGCAGACATACCAGTGCTTGCCGTCAGTAACATAGAAACGATCTCCATCAACGGCATAAAGTTGTCCTACAAACTGTTTGACGTTTGTAGACTCGTCTTCACCGGGAAACGCGGGCGGCTCTATAAAACCGGTGATCGTTCCGAGGATCAGCGACTCATCGACCGCATCGACCTTCTTCATGTGGCATACGAAGGTCTCGTCTCCGATCTTGATCAAGTGAGGATAGGCATTCCTGCTTTTAATATGAAGAATCAACAGCCCGGCCAAAATGAAAAGACCTACAGCAAAAAACGCCGCGGCGATCTCCTTTGGTCCGATATCATCCCGATCGAGATTCCAGCGGCCTCTCTTCTTATCATATTTTGGAGCCTGATAAGGATCCGGCGGTAAAGGGTACATGCTCATAGTTCCTGTCTACAAAGGGTCTTTTACCCCCTTCACTGATGGCGAAAAACAAATAGAGATAACCGCTAATCCATTTTAGTTATCGATTCCCCGGTTCAATCCAAGAAAAAGGCAGATCCCGCTGAGAAAAGGCATGCCATGCACCCAAATACCCAAACTGATCATGTTCCGGGAAACAAACGGAAACCATAGAGTCATTTGAGACACACCCTTAAACCCCGGCGGTTGCTCCCATATTGCAAATTGCAAAGCCGTGCCCAGAATAGGCACAAGAGCCAGAACGCCAAGCACCAACAGAAGATAGCGCCAAGGATTCCGAATCGCTGTATTGGTCCACAGGGAAAGGATGCAGGGAAGCAACGCGCCTGCGGCAGCAGTACAGATCGGGACTAGAAGAGTCTGATACAAAATGCCGGGACGCATATCATAGGTTCGGCTTCGATAATCCCGCAGCCAAGGCTGCAGCCAGATATAAGCCGCAAGACCGGCAAGCACAAGCAGCCCTAAAAGCAGGCACCATATCTTGTATTTCTTCTGCATTGCCTGGTAAGGCAGTTTTTCCGGACCATAGATCAGCACCGCCACATCCGTCTGCAGAAAATCCGCCAGCGTAGTAAGCGTCCCAATGTCGGGTTCGCTGCGGCCAGTCTCCCAGCTGCTGACCGTCTGGCGGGTCACATGGAGCGCCTGCGCAACATCGTCCTGCGTATAGCCCTTCTGCGTCCGTATTGTTTTCAGATTTTTCGCCACAGCATTCATGTTCCGGACCCTTTCACCGGTTTCAGTATAATATGAACTCCCCAAAACCTCACGCTATGGTTTGTTGCAGGACGTACATCCACAGGTATTAGTGCAACTTCTCGCCGAAGCAGCAGGTCAAAGAGAAATAGTAATCCATATTCTGCAACTTCTCTTCCTCTGTTGCCGGATCATGCATACTGTCGGCCGGTACGATACTCTGCCCGGAGCCATCCTCGCTATAAGCATATCCTACGAGCCGTATCTCCCGGTCTGCCTCGAGGACCGAACCGCCCAGTTGAGGATATACATCCAGACTTTGACCCTCTGGCAAAGGTTCAAAAACGCCGTTAAAGGAATACACCCCGCCTTTTGTGTCGCTCACACTAAGGGTCAACTCACCGGCATTCTTGTCGAGTAGCAGGACGATGCTTCCTGTCACTCTGTTTTTCTTTGGATCCCGTACTTCGCCAACGTGCACCGCACCAACCATTGTTTCATTGATCAACTCTCCCTGTCTGTATTCCCGGATGATGAATGACAGCCACGGCAGATCTTGTTTGTAGGAGAAGTCGTATAGAAACGCGGAATTCCTGCCGCTCAGCATATGGACCATCTGCCATTGCGAGGGTTCCAGCTGGCTTTGCCGGACATGGTCTTTAAACGAAAGCGGGTCACGAACGGTCTGCCGCATTGCGTAAAACAGGCTGGCCGATAACAGTAAACCGATGACCACCAATATCGTAATGATGCGGTTATACTTTTTTCTTCGTGCTTCCCCGTCCTCAGCCACAGCGAGAATGGTCTTCTCCGCAATCGATGCATCGATCGGGTGTTCGGCAGGTTCACCGGAGAAAAACTCGCTGAGCGTGATTCCCAGGATCTTGCATAGCGGCTGGTAGAGCGAAACGTCCGGCAAGCAGACACCCCGTTCCCATTTGGAAACAGACTTGTCTGTCACACCAAGCTGCTGCGCCAACTGAGCCTGCGTCAGTCCTAACGCTTTTCTGCGTTCTGCGATATATCTTCCAATCTTCTGCTGGTCCATGCGGTGCTCCCCCTACGCTTTTTATTGTAGCCCATGTAAATACCAGGGACACCTCCTGCAGGTAGAATCCTATATTTTTCTGTTTTTACAGTAGCTTTTGCTGCAGAGCATTCCGGATCGCGGCCACCTGATCAATCGTGTTATCCACATTCCCGATTGCATCATTTATCCTTCCCTGCATCAGGAAGTCTGCGAAGAGCCCATCCATAAAATAGTCCGCAAACGTCAGCAGATCCGCATTATTGAAGCTCAAATCGATCATTTCGTCGACATCGTCAAGTTCTTTGCGAAACTCCCGGAGCGCTGCCTGTACATCGGCAAGGGCAGTTTCCGCCTCATTCATGTTGCTATGCTTGACCCAGGTCGAAAAAAGGCCCCCGCCAAGCATATCAAGTATGCCCCAACCTTTTGCAGAATGCAGCGAATCTCTCGCCCGTTCCAAAGAGCGAAGCGCACGATCAGCAGCATCGATCGCTTCCTGTATTTCGATCCTGTTTTGTTCCATAACTATTTCAACAATTGAATGATATCTTGTACTAATCAATCCAGATCCACATAGAAGCTATCCACTAAGCCATCTTCACCGATATAGTAATTGCCGGTGAACACAAGATTCCCAGAAGAGCCTGATGTGTAGTAATCGACCAGGTTGACGCGATAGGTGTAATACCCTGGTTCAGACGCCGTCGCAACCTCTATGCTGGAGCAAGTCCAATCGCTGCCATTCTGTTTACAGATGTATTCCAGTCTATATAATGACCAATCCATGAGGACCTTGTTGAATCCGTGTTCCGTCATGTACGGTTTGATGCCGGAATGCAAGGTTTCGACCGCGCCGCCTCCGTACACGCCGTCCGGGGCGTCCAGCCAGACATAAGCTGCCCGGTCATCCTTGTCGATCGCAAAGAATTCCTGCAGGAAGGCCAGTCCCGGGTACCTGCCATCCGGACTCGTCCAATCCCTGCAGATCTGCATGAACGTTTCCGCATCCTTGTAATAAAGGAGAAACGTTCCCTCGCCCCATCTGCGATTGGCAGGTTCTTCCTGCGTGACCGCACCATTGCTGCTGATCGAGATCTCCGATCGGGCATTGTATTGATTACTGAGGGTGATCTCATAGAAATCCGATGTAATACTGCCCATCCTGCCCGGAATGGGAAATCGGGCGGATGCGTCGCGCATATCCTCAAGAAAGACGGCGGAGTCTGAAAGAGAAAGCGTAACGTCATATGTCCCGACCTCTCCTTCGCCAAACGCGACCCGCTTGATCCTGACGATTTCCGGGTCACCGCGGCCGACGCCGAGCCAGGCGATATCATATAAAGGATGAGGCCAAAGAAAAATATAGATCAGTGCAGCCGCGCAGATCACAGCGGCAAGGATCCCGGCAATACTCCGCTTTTTCATATGGCTGACCTCCTTTCACATTCCCGACATTAAACCCTCTATTCCTCCGGCGGAAGTTCATGATCCCAGAAGCCTAATTCCTTCAGGCGCTTCTGTTCCGCGTACCACATCTTATGCGTGTACTTATCGTACGCGTCCGTTCCCGGTTCGAGGCCTGCTTCTTCCGGTCCCGGCGTGTAGCTCGAAACCAGAATCTCCGGCTTGTATTCCCCAGTAGCGGCGTCTGTCTTCCGCTCAAGGAAATAATCGTACCCCCTGTAATCTTCCATCCCGACTCTGTCGACGGCGCTGAACGTCACGACAGAATCCATACGGTGGATTTCGTCGATCTCAATGCCGTGACCCATATCACCGTGGAGGAACACGTCTTCCGAACCGTCCTCCTTGATCTCGATGATCGTATCGCCGCCGAAAAGCCGGTACTCGGAATAGACCGGTGCCTTGGGGGAGAACGTCAGGATGACGGGGCCCGAAGAAACCGGGCCATAACGCAGGAAGATCATCTGGGCGACCGGACGGGCGCTCAGCTGCTGCAGCGTGCCGGCCGGGATGCGATACATGCCCGGCGAAGCATTAGGCTGCTCCAAGGTTTCTCCCTGCATGCGATAGACTCCTGCCGTGCCGCAATAGTAGCCAAAGCTGCGGCCGTCACCGCTGTCGTATCGTTGCAGGAGCGCCTGGATCTGTGTGCGGTCGTCATACCGCGACTCGACCCTTTCCGCCTCATAGCGAACGATCAGGTTCAGATCCGTTCCGTATTGCGCAACGACCGATTTCTCTCCTTCGTTCCAGGCAAACAGGAAACCGCTGTGTGCCGCGATGAACGCCGCATCAGCGGGCTTTCCCTCAAACTTGCCGATCAGGCATTCCTCGCTTCCTTTTTTCGGCAGTGCCAGCGCATTGCAGTTGCAGAGCACTGCGGAAGAGCGATAGAACGGTCCGCCTACAAACAATCTGTCGTTGAAGCCGATCTCACTTGCGAACAGATAGGATTCGTTCCAGTTGAAATCAGTTCCCTGTTCATAGCCGAGGGCGAGCAGCAGATAAGTCAAATATTGACTTTCTGTGACTGGGTCGTGCGCACCGAAGCGGTCGGCCGCAACGCCAGCCGTGAAATCGTTCTCATAAGCGTAGCCAACGAAAGGTTTCGCCCATTCGTCCACGTCGGTGAACGGAGTAGTCCACGTACCAGCCATGGCTTCATCCGCCTTGCCGAGAAGGTTGACGAAGAGGGTCATAGCTTCCTGACGGTTCAGCTGCCGGTCCAGACTGTAGATCGGGCTGCCGTCCGCATTTGTCCCCGTTCCGGCGAATAGTCCGAGTTTATAAAGGACGTCCGCGGCGGCAGTTGCTTGCTCGTCCACAGCATAAACGCAGGCTGCGGAGAAAACAATCAGCAGAAGAGTGATGACCACTGTTAATATTCTGTGCTTTTTCATTGCATCAATTCTCCTTTCATTCCCTTGGCTTTAGTCTACCAAATCACATTCAGATATCAATTACAGGACTGTTACAGATGCTTTATGCACATCGTTCCTGTCTACAAAATACTTGGCCTTCACTACTTGGCAAGCAGGGCAAAGATGGACGACTTTGCTAATTCGCAAGCAATGCAAAGATGGACGACTTTACTAATTTGCAAGCAGTGCTTAGTCGTAGCACTTTGCGGTTTTTGCGAAATGCCCTTACAGGCGTTTTCGCAAAAATGCTCGTTGGGAACGAATCCCAAACCCAGAAGAACGCACTTCGTGCGGCTACGCGTTTTTACAAAACGCTGATCTTAGACTACTTCTCTGTTTAAAGAAAATACATAGAGACCAACGGATCATTTCGATGAATCAGAGAAGCCATGTTAATGTAACGGATAAATGCTCTGCATAACCTCTACCATTTCCGACTTCGAAAGATCTGCATTAAGCAAATGAACCATGGCTTGTGCTTCATCAACCCAAACCATTATATTGCTACCGCCTGATGGGTCCTGATAATACTCAAATACTCTATCATTAACAATAACAGGCTCACAGGTATCAGTATCAATAATATCAATTGCATTCATTTCTGATAAAGTAGAATATTCATATACGATCATTCGATCATCATTTAAATAATACAGATTTCCGTAACCCTCATCGTAATAATCATCCACTAATTCAAACCCTTCCGGGATCCACCCAACGGCGTAGCGGGGCTTTGCGATATAGATCGATTCTGCGATCTTCAACAATTTATCTCTTTGCATAATGGCATCAAAGCAAAGGATACAGTGATTTTCATCATCCACCCAGATAACAGTTAGATTGCCATCTATACTCTTATCCGAGTACAGGTCTGCCGATTTATCTAAAATCTGCACAGTTTCATGTGAATAATCACCAAGTGGTACATATTCCGTAAAGTCGATTGGATCTGTCTGTTCATAATAGAACACAAAGGATTCTCCGGTTTCCGATTCATACACATAATAGGCAGATGTGTCGCTTTCATCTTCATCCACTAATTCAAACCCTTCCGGGATCCAGCCGATCCTATAATTATTTAGTCCTTCCATCGGATCCCCATAAAACTGGTATATTACACGATCCGGGAAGATCTGCTTCACCCAGCGAACAAACAGTTCTCTCGCATGGGCATTAGTGACCATGACTGTACCAAACAACAAGACAAACACAGCGGCAATAGTGCCCACACGACGATAGAGTGCATGCCGCTTTGTTTTTCGCAGCGAATTGTCCATCAAATTACAGACCGCCCTTTTATGGGCGTCTGAAGGGTCAAAATCAAGCGATACAGCTTCGATAGCCTCAACAAGACCATCTGCATAGTTTGCACAAACTGCGCGCAGCGCTGCGGCGTTAAATGGATAACCCGCCAGTTCTTCTTTGGGCATCATTCTTCAACGCCTCCTTCTGCATTCATAAGATTCCGCAAAGCATCGCGAGAACGCTGCAGCAGCTTTTTCACAGCAGCTTCGGATATCTGTAACAGACCGGCCATATCTTTCACAGACAGGTCGTTATAATAATGCAAAGTCAAAGCCTCCTTGTAACGTTCGGGCAGCTGCTCGAATGCGAACTCCAAAGACGCATTGCCTTGCGCTTCTGCTTGTTCGGCAGCAATTTGCGTGTATTGTTCAACGTCTTCATATGTAGTTTTCTGCTGGCGGTCACGCATATTCTTGGCTCGGTTTTTTATGAGAAGCATCAGATAGGAAGCGGTCTGCTGCGCATTGTAAGAAACGAATTTATCGAAATGATCGATCATATAGGCACACGAAGCCTGGACCGCATCCTCGCAGTCCTCCTGGCTGTCCAGAATCTGGCGGGCGGTCTTAAACATCAGGTTTTCGTATTGCTGATAGAATCGTGCGAACTGCGCTCTTTCCTCGTCCGTTCGCAGCAGCATCAGAAGACCTGCAGGCATGGATCCTCCTCTTTCTTTACCCCTTTCTGTTAATATAACGATTCAGCAAGGCAAAAGGTGACACTTACAAATCAATTATATAAAAAGGCTTGAATGCAAAACTAACTTCGGGTCTATCGATAGTAGTCCGGCTTTTGCAGGACTAACTTCCGGTTCAAACCTTTTATTGACGTTTTTCATTGCTATTCTGACCATTTTTGCCGTATAATCCACT
>Ga0256405_10010845_pt1 | contig 11855 bp, 10 predicted proteins | sample RumenRJG_02DNA_FD_189096 | JGI IMG/M metagenome (GOLD analysis project Ga0256405, IMG submission 189096) | Bovine rumen microbial communities from Lethbridge, Alberta, Canada - RJG_02 | ecosystem: Host-associated > Mammals > Digestive system > Stomach > Rumen | place: Canada: Alberta...
GCGCCCCAGGATCCTGTATAAAGGAAGCTTCGACCAGGTGTTCTCGGCGATCGAGCGCGGGGAATGCCGGTACGGCATCCTGCCGCTCGAGAACAGCACCGCGGGCTCGGTGAACCAGGTCTATGACCTGATGACGAAGTACGATTTCCACATCGTGCGGAGCACGAAGATCAAAGTCGACCATTCGCTGCTCGTGAAGCCGGGCACGGCGAAAGCCGACATCAAAGCGATCTACTCGCACGAGCAGGCTTTGATGCAGTGCGAGAATTATCTGCTCGACTTCCCGGACGCGGAGATCAAAGTGTTCGAGAACACGGCGGAGGCGGCGAAGATGGTCGCGGAGTCGGACCGGAAGGACATCGCCGCGATCGCGTCGCGGGAGTGCGGGTCGCTGTACGGGCTCGAGGAGCTCGACGGGCAGATCCAGGACAGCGGCGCCAATTACACGCGGTTCATCTGCATCGGGAAGGACGCGGAGATCTACCCGGGGTCGTCCCGGACGAGCCTCATGCTCTCCGTGCCGCACCGGCCGGGTTCGCTCTACCACGTGCTCGCGATCTTCTACGCGCTCGGCATCAACATGGTGAAACTCGAGAGCCGGCCGATCCCCGACCGGGATTTCGATTTTATGTTTTACTTCGACCTGGACAGCGACGTGTACTCGGAGTCGTTCATCCGGCTCATGAACCAGGTGCAGTCGCTCTCCGAAGACTTCCGCTACCTCGGGAGCTACGTCGAAGTCGCGTAAATGTACCGGTTCTCGATTTGACATTTTTGTCAAATCGAGAACCGTCCCCCTTACGAAAGAAAGGAAGACGATCATGGAATTGAAGGAGATCAGGAATCAGATCGACAGGGCGGACGAGATGCTGCTGATGTCGTTCGCTACGCGGATGCGTCTGACGGCGCAGGTCGCGAACTACAAGAAAGAAAACGGCGCCGCGGTCGAGGATCCCGCGCGGGAAGCGGAGAAACTCGACCAGGTCCGGAGGGTCGCGCCGGGAGATATAGAAGAAGAGTGCGTAAAGTTGTATAATACCATTCTGGAAATCAGCAAAGACTATCAGCGCAAGCTGATCGGGAAAGAATAACAGACAGGAGCAAGACATGGGAGAGAAATACGGATTGATCGGCGCCAAGCTGGGCTACAGCTATTCGCCGCTCATCCATCATGAGTTCGGCGATTACGAGTATGAACTCCTCGAGACCAAGGCGGCGGACCTCGAAGCCCTTCTCCGGTCCGGGGAATACACGGGGTTCAACGTGACGATCCCGTACAAGAAGACGGTCATGAAACTCTGCGACGAGGTCTCGGACGAAGCGAAGAAGATCGGCGCGGTGAACACCGTCGTCCGGACGGAAGACGGAAAACTCACGGGTTACAACACCGATTATTTCGGCTTCAAATATCTTCTGGAACACAACGACATCGACGTGGAAGACCGGTCCTGCATCGTGCTGGGGGACGGCGGCGTATCGCTCACGGTCCAGACGGTGCTGAAGGATCTTCACGCCGGCAGGGTCACGGTCATCTCCCGGGGCGGAGAGAACAACTACGACAATATTTCGCAGTTCTTCGATTCGGAGATCATCGTGAACGCGACGCCGGTCGGCATGTATCCCGACAACGGGAGATGCCTGATCAACGTCTCGGACTTCCCGAACGCGAAGGCGGTCGTCGACGTCGTTTACAACCCGTACCGGACCAAACTGATCCTCGACGCGATGGACCACCTGATCCCGTGCGCCGGCGGCTTCGAGATGCTGGTTGCGCAGGCCAAAGAGGCGAGCGAGATCTTCCAGGGCGAAGAGATCGACGACGACGAGATCGAAACGGTCACGGACGAGATCAAGCGCAGGATCCTGAACAATGTGCTGATCGGGATGCCGGGCGCGGGGAAGACCTTCCTCGGCCGCAAGATGGCGGAGAAACAGGGGAAGCGCTTCATCGACATCGACGACATGGTGGTCGACCACGAAGGCGCTTCGATCGAAGAGATCTTCAAAGAAAAAGGCGAGCCCTATTTCCGCCGGGTCGAGACGGAGATGCTGAAACTCGCCTGCAAGGAGACGGGCTGCGTCATCGCGACCGGAGGCGGCGTCGTCAAGACCAGGGCGAATTACAACATCATCAAGCAGAACGGCGTCGTGATCTGGATCAAGCGCGACCTCGACAAACTCGAGACGGACGGCAGGCCGCTCTCGACGAGCACGCCGGTCGAAGACCTGTACGCCGAGCGCAAGGACGCGTACTCGTACTGGAGCGATTATTACATCGACAACAATCAGGAGCTGTAAGCACATGAAGATCATGGTGATCAACGGCCCGAACCTCAACATGCTGGGGATCCGGGAACCGGACATATACGGAGAACGCACCTACGACGACCTTGTCGCGACGATCAAAACCGCCGCGGCGGAACTCGGCTGCGAGGTCGCGTTCTTCCAGTCGAACCACGAGGGGGATCTCGTCGACGCCATCCAGCGGGCGTTCTTCGAACATTTCGACGGGATCGTCATCAACCCGGGCGCGTACACGCACACAAGCGTCGCGCTGCTCGACGCGGTCAAGGCGACCCGCCTTCCGACGGTCGAAGTCCACATCTCGGACGTCGACGCCAGGGACGATTTCCGGAAGATTTCGTATATCAGAAAAGCCTGCGTCGGGACGATCTCGGGCCGCGGATTCGACGGCTACACGGACGCGCTGAAACTGCTCGTGGACAAAGCGGACTGACGGAACAGAAGGGGACGATGGGGAACACGCTTTTGATAACACTGATGTTCGTGCTCATCGCGGTGCTCGCCGCGGCCGTGGTTTACATGGCCCTGAGCATGGGCAGGATGAAAGACGAACTTTCGAAGAGCCGCGAGGACATGCGGCAGGTCGCGGGGACGATCGAAGCGCAGAAAACGATGAACGAGTCGCAGGACCGCGCGATCCATTCGCTCAACGCGCAGATGACCGAGATCAACAAAGGCATCGGCCAGGTGACGGGCGTCACGGAAAGCGTGGCGAGCCTGAACAAGGTGCTGACCAAAGTCAAGACGCGCGGCATCCTCGGCGAGTACCGGGCGGAAGCGATCCTGCGGGAGATCCTCGCGGACAACCAGTATGAAAAGAACTTCGACGCGGCGGGCCGCGGCGAGGGCGCGGTCGAGTTCGTGATCCGTGTGCCGTCCGAGAGCGGCGGTACGGAATACCTCCCGCTCGATTCCAAGTTCCCGCTCGACACATACCAGGCGCTCGTCGACGCCAAAGAAGGCGCGGACGCAAGAGAGATCCGGAAGGCGGAGAACGCGCTCCGGAGAAGGCTGGCGGACGAAGCGGCCGACATCAAAGCGAAATATATCGCGCCGCCGAGGACGACGCCTTACGCGCTCATGTTCCTCCCGGTCGAGAGCCTGTACTTCGAAGTGCTGGACATGGGGCTGTTCGAAGAGCTCCAGCGGGACTACAGCGTGATCGCGGTCGGGCCGACGTCGCTCTCCGCGATGCTGAGCAGCATCGAGACGGGCTACCGGGCGATCGCGCTCGAAGCGCATTCCGACGAAGTCTGGAAGACGCTTTCCGCGGTCAAGACCGAATTCGAGAAATACTACGACGCGCTGGAGAAAGCGGACAAGAGCCTGCGGGCGGCGAGCAACACGATCGAAGAGATCATCGGGCCCAGGACGAACGTCATGATGAAGAAACTGGACGACGTGACGGAGCTTTCCGAAGACGAAGCGGACGAGATGTTCGGCTTCGGCGGCGGGGCGAACGGCCCCGACATCAGCCTTTACGACGACAAGGAACAGTAAATGAAGATATTCGCGATTGGAGATCCGCATCTTTCGTTCGACGAACGCATCGAAAAACCGATGGACGTGTTCGGCGAAGGGTGGAAGGATCATGAAGCAAAACTGAAAGACAAATGGTGCGCGGCCGTTTCGGACGGCGACATCGTGATGATCGTGGGAGACGTTTCGTGGGGCCTCCGGCTCGACGAAGCGATGGCCGACTTCGCGTGGATCCACGAACTCCCCGGGACCAAGGTCATCACCAAAGGAAATCACGACCTCTGGTGGAAATCCACCAACAAGCTGAACACGCTCTTCGACGACATCACGTTCCTGCAGAACCACTGCTACATGGTAACGCCGGATCTCGCGATCTGCGGGACCCGCGGCTGGATCTGCCCAGGGACCGTCGACTTCGACGTCCACGACAACAAGATCTACGAGCGCGAACAGATGCGCCTCCGGGCGTCGCTCGACGAAGCGAAGGCCAAGGGCGCAAAAGAGATCATCGGCTGCACGCACTATCCGCCGATGAACGACAAATTCCAGCCGTCCGGCTTCACTCAGATCATGCAGGAATACGGCGTCGGGATCTGCCTGTACGGCCACCTGCACGGAAAAGAAGCCTTCAAGAACGGCTTCCAGGGACTCCTCAACGGCACCCGGTACCGGCTGGTCTCCCTCGACTACGTCGCCTGCGAGCCTCAGCTCGTGCGGGAAATATAAACAATGGCTCGTAAATCTTCCGTTGTACGGATTTCCTCCGCTTCTGCCATGACCGGCGTTGGGATCGCAATGATATGATTCGCTTAACACAAATTACGATTTGTCAAATTACGATTTGTCAAATCGTAATTTGATTTTATGCGCAACAAGTAGTATAATGACTCAAAAAGCAGTTTGCAGCATGCATTTGAGTATCCAAAGGAGGGACAAGCTGATGTTTTTCCGTGAGAAGGAACTTCGGATCCTTGAGGACTTTCAGAATAATGATCTTCATAAGGCCTGCGCGATATACGGCAGACGGAGAGTGGGGAAGACAGAGCTTATTCTTGCATACATAAGAGAGCATGATCCGGAGTCCTGCTACTATTATCAATGCACAGGATATGATTATGCTACATGTCTCAGCGATTTCAAATCTGTCCTTAGAAGAGACTTTTCAGACGATACCATATTTGACTCTCTCGCATCATTCAGGGACGTGTTCTCATATCTGTCAAAAGTCCGGAATAAAAGCTATTTCATAGTGATCGATGAATTTCCGTTCCTGTGCAGAAAAAACGATGATGCCGCTGTCGAATTCCAGTGGATCATCGATCATGCGCTCGGGAGCTCCAAGCTTGTGCTCCTCGGCTCGAATCTGTCGTTTATGAAGAGCCAGATAAACGATACAGAAGCGCCGCTATATGGAAGATTTGACGACATGATCGAAGTGATGCCGTTCACGTTTCAGGAGATCAAAGAGCTGTTCCCTGTATTCGAGGATGCTGTCGATGTTTACGCAGTAACGGGCGGGATCGCGCAATACGTAATGATGTTCAGAGAATACAACTCTGTCAGAGAAGCCGTGCTGAGCCTGTTCTTTGATAAGAACGGCAGGCTCTTTCAGGAGACACGGAATCTGCTGATGCAGGAACTCAGAGATGTGACGACATATATATCCGTTTTGAGAGCTCTTGGATCCGGTGAAAAGGATTCCGGCCAGATAGCGGCGAAAGCCGGTATCGATGCGAGAGGAGTCTTTGCTTATTTGAATAAACTGATCGATATGGGCATCGTATCGATAGTAGGCAATCCTCTTTCAGCAAAGAAGCATGATAAGCGTTACAGGATAAGTGATAGCCTGTTCCGGTTCAGTTTCACCTTTATAGAGCCGAACGTTTCTATGATAAGCGCGATCGGGCAGGAGTCGGCACGCTTTATACTGGATGACAGATATCATGAGTTCTTAGGCGCCGCTTACGAGGACATAATACGCAGTTCATGCTATGGTTACGCAGCCGCGGGCATACTGCCGTTTATGCCCGTCACTGTCGGCAAATGGTGGGGAAATGTCAGAAGTAATGATGAATGGCGTGAAACAGAAGTCGATCTGATCGCCTATGACGCACATAATATCGTTATAGGCGAGTGCAAATACAAGAATAAGATGATAGGCCTTAAAGAACTGGAGGAACTGAAAGCGAAAGTTCCGTTCATTGCAACGGGCGGCCGCAAAGCATATATTCTGCTCGCAAGCAGGGCGGGGTTCACGGATGCGGTAAGAAAGCAGGATGCGATCCTGATCGAGAAAGCATAAACACATGGCCGGTCTTTACCGGAATTTACGGGATATGATGATCGGGCTGATTATTTCATCATGCATAGCAAAGCCGCTGCAGCGTTGGAGTTGCAGCGGCTTTTTTTGTTTGACAAAAGTCAGCAGATCGGGGTAATATATATTTAAGAAAAGTTAATTAATCAGAGCGCAACTAACGGAAAGATGTGAGAATCATCACTGTGTCTCAGCAACCGTGAAGTGCCGGAAGGGCAATCAGTCGGGAGACGAGTTAGCGGCTCGGAAGCGGGTATCCGAGGCAGTCCCCGTTTCGATCAGGTAAGGAAGAACGCGCAATTGAAAATGCGCCCCGGGTAGAGCGTCCGGGCCATCGGCGCGGTTCGCGCTTTCCTGGTATGCGTGGTCCTGAGATCCGGCATGCGAAATCATGGCATTTTGCCTGTGATTTTAAGTATTGCCGTTTCGGGCCTTTTTTTTTACGGCCGGTTTCGGACGCGATCAAAGATCATGTGCGCCGGCGTTGTCCGTAAAGCGGGACAATGCGCATCAAAAGCTGCCTCAGGGCGGCTTTTTTTTAATGCCGCGGCGGAGGTGCGCCCGTGAAAGCGCATGGCGATAAGCAGGAACGACAGATGGCAAAGGCAAAGAACCTAACGGAAGAAGAACTGATCCGGATCCTGAAGGATCTCCGGGAAAAGCTCGGAAGAGATCCGGCGAAGAAAGACGTACCGGAAGAGATCCGGGGACAGTATAAAAGCAGATTCGGCAAATGGTGCTATGCGCTCGAAGCCGCGGGTATCCGCCGGCCCTCCGAAGCCACGCTGGAGCGCCGCAGAAAGCACCGGCAGAAGACCAGGGAGAAATACCGCGAGATCGACCGGCGCAGAAAGCAGGAGGCGTCCGCGGCAACCGAAGGCGATAATCGATAGTCTTGCAGGGGCTATTCATTATATCAATTATTACATTTTCAAAGTTCACACTCATGGAGGTAAGACAAAATGACAAGAACGATCAAACAGTTATCAGCATGGCTCCTGGCGCTGGCGATGGTATTCGCTTTTCTGCCGGCGCTCGAGGACTCCTATGCTGACGCGGAGATCCCGGAGGGAGCCCCGTTTACAAAAGTGGTCACCAATGCAGAGGGCATCGAGGCTGTCGTCACGGCCACAGAGGAAAAGGCAAGCTACGGCGGCGGCGAAGCAACGATCTATAAGATCACGGTTCCCATGGAGGTGACGCAAATATCGATCACGGTCAACCGCGCGGACGTTTACTTCAATCCGACTTACGGGACGACGCTTTCAGGATGCACGAACAGAGGCAATGGAATGTGTTCGTTCGTGAATTCAGATTATGACGACGATACGGTAACGTTCCACATCAATCCTGCCACTTACACTACAGAGGAAGGATACTGGGCAGCTCCGTACAAAGCGTCGGCTTTCCAGCCTCTGTTCGGTTTCACGGTCGAGCAGACGTGTGATCATCCGGAAGAAGAACTGACTTACACGGAAGGTCAGGAGGCGACCTGTACGGAAGACGGGAAGCACGAGACGTGGTACTGTGCCAAGTGCGGCAGATATTATACTGATGAAGCTTTGACAACAAGGATCAAATCGGAAGATGTACTGATTCCTGCGTTCGGACATGATTTCGGCGAAGACGGACTTTGCACAACGTGTGGTTTAAGAGGAGACACAACGGTCGAATTCGTGGGCGACGGTGCAGATAAGGTAACAGAGAAAAGCGCGGATACGGAAAACGCTGGTTTGGATTACAAATTCAAAGCAGGGAACGGCATTGCAAGCGAAAGAATTGACGAAGAAACTGAAAAGATCGCTTTGAATCCAGCGACTGCTTTTAATGGAAAAACGCCATATAAATTCGGTACTATTGAGTATAATGGCGTAACGGTACCGAATTATGAATTTCACACTACATCGAATGGTATGAAATATGCTGTCAATCAAAACGATGCCAATTACGATCTGATTTGGCCTGACGGGAGCAAAGCTCCTAAAAACTCAAGCGCAAACAGACGCTTTAAAGAAGGGCAGAATTTTATTGTAAGAGTAGATACCGAGGAACCGGTTATCGGAGTATTCCTATACCAGGATAACGATAAAAAGTATCATTATACCCCATTGACAATAGATGATGAAGAGTTCTGGACGATTCCGGCAGGAAGGATGAAAGCCGGCACAACAGTCACGATCAACATCGACAAGCCGGAATATGAAAAGGTAGAAGACCAGATCAACGCGATCGGCGAAGTCACCCTCGAGAAAGAAGAAGCGATTGCAGCCGCCCGTGCAGCGTACGAAGCGCTGAGCGACGCGGACAAGGAAAAGGTGGATCCTTCTGTCCTCCTGAAACTCACGAACGCCGAGCAGGAGCTCGCGCTTCTCAAGGCGAGAACAGATGAGAACGCAGAACTCATCGACGCGCAGCTCGCTGCGATCCGGCAGAACCAGGCGGCGATCGATGCCCTGAACGAACAGCTCCAGGCGCTCGAAGACGCTTCCGCTGCCGACAAGGCCGCGCTGGAAGCGCAGATCGCGGAGCTTCAGAAAGCAAACGCGGAGCTTGCCGCTGCGGTCGCCACGAAAGAAGAACTGGATGCAAAGGTCGCGGAGCTCAACCAGCAGATCGCAGACCTCCAGACCGCGCTGAACGAAGTGTCCGGAGAGGTCGCGGGGAAAGACGCGCTCGACAAGAGCAAGACGGCAGCCTCGAAAGAGCTGACGCAGTATCTGGAAGACAACCTGGACGGGATGTATCCGGCTGACCAGACCAAGGCGGAGATCGCCGCGCTGAAGGCGATCATCAAGATCAAAGACGCCGAAGCGCAGGCGGAGATCGATACGCTGCTTTCGGACGCCAAAGCGGCGATCGACGAAAAAGTCGAGTTCAAAACGGTAACGGAAGCTGCCATTGCGGAAGCGAAGGCATTCAAGGTAACGGGACTGAACGCAAAGGCAAAAGCGAAGAAGTTCACCGTGACCTGGAAGAAGACGGCCGGCGCGACGGGCTACCAGGTGCAGTACAAACTGAAAACTGCGAAGAAATGGTCGGCGCTCAAGAACGCCGTCACGAAGACGAAAGCCGTCAGCAAGAAACTGAAGAAAGGCAAGATCTACAGCTTCCGGGTCAGGACCTATACAAAGATCAACGGGAAGAAAGTGTTCGGCGTCTGGTCCAAGACGAAGAACGCGAAATGCAAATAGACCGTAAAACGATCTGATTTTTGCAATGTCAGGGCGCAGGGTATGCTCGCCATACCCTGCGCCTGCTATGGCATTTTCGCGCATCGACAATCGGCCGGATCCCGGCCGACTATCCATGCGCGACCGTGCATGCAAGAGGGACGGTTCTCGATTTGTCATTTAGGCGCAATCGGAACCAGTTTTACAATAAAGGACAGGTGACTGTAAATGGTAAACATCAAGAAGCAGACAGCATGGTGCATCCGGACCGCGGCGGCTTTGATCGCCGCCGTGTTTGCCGTAACGGCTTTGATGCTGCCGGCAAAACCGGAGCCGGTCTTCGCCGCAAAGGCGAAAAAGCCCGCGCGCGTGAAGATCACGTCCGCAAAGCTTACCGGCACGAAGATCGTCGTGAAATGGAAGAAGGCGGCGCGTGCGAAGAAATACCAGGTGTGGCGCAAGATCGGCGCTGCGAAATGGAAACGCGTGAAGACGCAGAAGGCGCGTACGTATCGGTTCAAAGCGGCGAAGGGCAAGGTGTACCGCATCAAGGTCCGCGGCGTGAACGGAAAGAAACTCGGGAAATTCTCCGCGGTCAGGAAGGTGAACGGTCCGAAGAAAGCAGACCCGATCGTAGATCCGGAGCCTTTGATCTCGGTCCTTCTGGAGCCCGGTGACGTCACGGTGAAAGACGGCGAAACAGCCTCGTTTTATGTGGAAGCGTCAGGTGAAGGCCTGAAATACCAGTGGTATCAAAACAAGACCGGGAACAATACGACGGGAACGCCGGTCGACGGCGCGGACACGGCCGAGCTGACGTTCGCCGCGACGCTCCGCGACGTCGGGACGTACTATTACTGCAGGATCTCGAACGCCAGCGAGATGATCAAAACGAGAGCGGCCGCGCTGACGGTCGAACGCGAAGAGAAAGCCTACATCCTGTCCCAGACCGAAACAGTGGGGGCTTTCGAAGGCGAAGCGCCGATGATGGCGGTCGAGGCGATCGGCGTCGGCAAACTCACCTACCAGTGGTACAAGAATGACGTCTGCAGCAATGAAGGCGGCGAACCCGTCGAGGACGCCGTGAATCCGTCGTATCAGATCAGGCGGGTCTATAAAGAGAACGACGGCGATTACTATTACTGCGTCGTGACCGATACGGTGAAGAAAGCCGGCGTGGTGATCAAAGAGACGTCCGCCGTTTCCGAGCCGATCCGCATCACGGTCTCGGAGTCGCCGGCCCATACGAAGGCAGTGATGGATATCAGGAAGGTCATCAAAGAGCACGGCGTGCTCACGACGAATACGGTCGTGATCGACGGCAAGGAATACTACGTGCTCGCTTTTGAAGAGGGGAAAGCGCTCCTGTTTTCAAAAGGCGAGTCCGGATATAAAAGTTATATCCTTTCCGGGGACTATACCTGGAAATACGACGGCCCCGGGACAAGAAGATTCCTCAACAGCACGTTCCTGAACGACAATGTGACGGCAGACGTGATGGCGCTTCCCACGACGTACGATACGCCGGATCATGAAAAAGTTTTTGAGACGCTCACGGACAAAGTGTTCACGCTTACGGAAGCGGACGTCACCGGAACCTACAGCGACAGGCTGTACCAGACGGAGCGCTATCAGGGGCAGAGGATCGGAGAACCGGAGGTAAGAGCGATCGACTATGAGAAGGATTTCTCGTTCGACCGGACGGAAGCCCACATCGGAAAGCCGCTTCCGCGCGAGATCGCGGACCTTTATGTCGACGGACAGCGCGAGACCTGGTTCTTAAGGTCGCATTACGAAGTCGACTGGTTCAATTACAATGGCAGCAGGCATTATTACATATACATGGCAAGGAGCAACACCGATTCCGGAGAGATCGCGGTCGACCGGATCACCGTTCCCGCGAGCGAGCCGCATATGTATACCTATGCGCGCGCGGCGTTCTGGGTCGAAGTCGGGACCGACTGGCTGAACTGATGTGACCGGACGACAGTGTATCGATCAATCAAGGATCCTTTCAAGATGGGAGCAAGAAGCATGAAGAGCAGAAACGTGAGAAATTGCATCGCGCTGGTCATGGCGCTTTTGATCATAGCGGGAACAGCAGCGGCGTCCGGCATGGAGGCCTCGCTTGCAAAAGCCGTGAAAAAACCGGCCAAAGTAACGGGGCTTTCGCTCAGGAGGACGGATCGGAAGATCAAAGTCTCCTGGAAGAAGGCAAAGTACGCGAAGAAGTATCAGGTCTATATGAAGACCGGGACCGGCAGCTGGAAGCGGAAAAAGACACTTGCGGCGAGAACACTTACGGTCAGCGGCGCTTACGGCAAAACGTACCGCTTCAAGGTCCGCGGCGTGAACGGGAAGAAGAACGGCGCTTTTTCGGCCGTGAAAAAGATCACGATCCCGAAGAAGAGCACGCCGCCGGATCCGGACGACGGGTCCGTCACCGTGTATTTCACCCTGTCGAACGACAGCGAGTTCGTCATCGGGAAAGACCCGGACCAGACGCCGCTCGCGCGCGTGCCGGTGAAGCTCTCCTACGTGGATCTTGCCAAGTACAATTTGCAGCAGTATTACCGCCACCCGGC
>Ga0256405_10010846_pt1 | contig 11854 bp, 8 predicted proteins | sample RumenRJG_02DNA_FD_189096 | JGI IMG/M metagenome (GOLD analysis project Ga0256405, IMG submission 189096) | Bovine rumen microbial communities from Lethbridge, Alberta, Canada - RJG_02 | ecosystem: Host-associated > Mammals > Digestive system > Stomach > Rumen | place: Canada: Alberta | collected...
AAACATTAGCGATACTTTTTAGTGTAACTTGTCGTGTGGCAACTACAAAGTTACTAAAAATATCGCTAATTTCCTAATAATCAGGCTATTATTTTTGAATTGTTTTCGTCGAACTCACGTTATTTAGAGTCGCATGGCTATGCAGGTCGCATTGTGCTGTTTAATGGTAAGGCCAGCGAACCACAGACCAACGAGATATACAAGAAGTGGTGCTTAGAGCATCCTGACAAAGTAAGTGGCATCAAGGCTGCTGACCGCAGGGCTGCTGCTGTGGATTACTTCCAACACGAGGCAGATATTATGATAGCTACAGAGGCTGCAGCAGAAGGCTTGAACCTCCAGTTCTGTTCGTTAGTTATCAATTATGACCTCCCATGGAACCCGCAGCGCATAGAGCAGCGTATTGGACGCTGCCATCGTTACGGACAGAAATTTGATGTTGTGGTGGTCAATTTTTTGAACACACGCAACTATGCTGATGTGCGCGTTTTCAACTTACTCTCTACCAAGTTTAAACTCTTCGATGATGTGTTTGGGGCCAGCGACGAAGTGTTGGGGCAGGCAGATACGCTTGATATAGAATCGCGTATTTGGGAGATATACCAACAATGTCGTAGCGAAGAGGAAATCAATCAGGCTTTTGAACAACTGCAAAGCGAAATGCAGCAACAGATAGACGAACGCATGACGGAAGTGCGTTCTCAGGTGCTTGAGAACTTTGATATCAATGTGCAGGAGCATCTTCGCATGACGAAAGACAACACAGGTACATTCCTTAATCGCTATGAGCACATCTTCTGGGAACTAACCAAATATATGTTGAGCAAGGAGGCTATCTTCAATGACGAGCAGCATACTTTCGTTTTGCGTACCCCTGTTGCTAATCAGCGTACAGGTAAATATGCCATGTTGAAGAATACAGACGATGCTATTCCTTATCGATTAAGTAGTCCTTTAGCGCAGCATGTCATCAATTCTGCTTTGTCACTATCTCTTAGCGAAAATGCAGAAATCATCTTCGACCAACAGGCTTTGCCCATGAATGCGGCTTTGCCTGAATATATGAATGGTAGTGAAGGTTATCTGGTCTTAGCCTCCTTAGGAGTTTCTGCCCTAAGTGATGAACAGTATCTATTGTTCAATGCGTATCAGGATGATGGCAAAGCCCTTTCTCAAGAAGACTGTGAAAAACTCTTCCTAAATGGTGGGTCGGAAACAGAGATAGATAATATATCAGAAGCGATTCGCCAACGTCTGCAAGGTGATGTGGCCCAGCACTCCACTTCCAAACTGAAAGAGATAGATGCGCGAAACCTCAAGTTCTTCCAACAAGAAGAGACGCGTATATATGCATGGGAGCATGACGTGATAGACGGCATAGAGGATGAAATCACTACGCTAAAGAAGAATATTCTTGTGGCAGAACGTGATGCTCGCAATGCACAATCAGTAGCCGAGAAACTGGCGCTTGAAAAGAAAGTTGAAGAGATGAAGCGCAAGCGTCGTCACCTACGCAATGAACTCGAAGAACGCGAGGAAGAGGTAAGCCTACAGCGCAAACGGATGATTACAGAACTGGAGCAACGCATGGTGAAAGCCACAGAGACGCAAAATCTGTTTGTCATTAAATTCAAAGTGAAATAATAAAAAGAAACAAGATATGGCAATGAATTACTACGACAAATTTGTCGCTAAACTACAAGAAATCTTCATGATGGATCATGCCGAATTGGATTTTGGCATCTATCGTATCATGAACCAGAAACGTGACGAGATACAGCACTTCCTGCAAGTTGATTTGCTCCCGCAGGTAAAGACTGCCCTGCAAGGCGATGGTGGCAATACACAACAGGCCAAACAGCGTATGGCTGAGATTGAGCAGATGTTTGCAGGCATGGATATAGAAACGCTACCAGACTCGAATCCTAACGTAGCTGAGTACAAGAAACTAAAAGCACAGTTGGCACAAGGTGGCAATGCAGAGGATATGGAGGGTGAGGTGTTCTCTCATCTGGTCACTTTCTTTTCTCGCTATTACGATGGTGGCGATTTCTTGTCTAAGCGTCGCTATAAGGATAATACTTATGCCATTCCTTACAATGGTGAGGAGGTGAAATTGCACTGGGCTAATAGCGACCAATATTACATTAAAACCTCAGAGTATTTCCGCAATTATACGTTTGTATTGCCTACATCACGCAAGAAAGTCCACTTTGTGCTAAAGGATGCTAGCACGGAGCAGAACAACAATCGTGCTGCCAACAACATGGAGCGTCGCTTTGCATTATGGGAGCCAGAAAACGAAGGCGAACAAGTGATAGAAGTAACTGCTGATGGGGAACTGAACATCTACTTCACTTATGAGTTGATGCCAAAGGCCACGAAGCAGAAAGATTTGTTGGCTGCTGCGTTGGAGACAATAACACCTTTGGTGTCTGCTGACTTTGAGGAAGTGCTTACTGCTAAAGCACCCACAAAAGATAATCCCAACCGTACTTTATTGGAGAAGCACCTGACGGATTATACGGCCAAGAATTCTTTTGACTACTTTATTCATAAAGACCTTGGTGGTTTCCTGAGTCGTGAGCTGGACTTCTATATCAAGAACGAGGTGCTGCATATCGACGACCTCGACCCTCAGCACATCAATAGTCAGCTGTCAATCGTTAAGGCCATTAAGCAGGTGGGGCAGAAGATTATTCAGATGCTGGCGCAGTTGGAGAACTTCCAGAAGAAATTATGGCTGAAGAAGAAGTTTGTGGTGCAGAGTGATTACTGTATAACGCTTGATCGTGTGCCTGAGAAGCTCTATCCAGAGATTATTGCCAATGAAGCTCAGCGTAAGGAATGGGTGCGATTGTTCGCTATCGATGAGATTAAGGGCGACATGATGACTGAAGCTTATAGTGAACCACTCACTATAGAGTTCTTGAAACAGAATAAGTTCCTTGTTCTCGACACCGCTTTCTTTGATGGCAAGTTTAAGCATCAATTGGTAAAGAGCATGGAGAATATTGATGAGCAGACGAATGGTTTGTTGATTAATAGTGAGAACTTCCATGCGTTGGAATTGTTGCAGGAGAAACTTTCAAAAAGAGTAAAATGTGTGTATATAGATCCTCCCTATAATGCTCCCGCAAGTGAGGTTCTTTATAAAAATTCTTTCAAGCATTCCGCCTGGATTTCGATGATGGATAGTAGGTTGAATCTTTCAAAAAGATTGTTGTCTGTAGATGGTTCACATTGTATAGCGATAGATAAATATGAACATAACAATCTCTTTGATTTATGCAAATTGCATTTCCCTGACATGGATGTTGTGTCTGTAGCTATTGAACATAACAAGAAGGGTACGATGGGTGATCACTTCTCGTTCTCTAATGAATATGCAATTTTTGCCGTATCATATAATCTCAAACACCTTAATGAGAAAACACGAAAGAAGGAAGATTGGGACTATTCAAATCTTAGAAACTGGGGTGGAGAATCAGAAAGAGGTGATGCTGCAAATTGTTTCTATCCAATTTATGTTAGAAATAATAAAGTCATTGGTTACGGTGATGTTCTTGATGATACGATTCACCCGTCTGCCGCAAATGAAATAACTACTAGTAAGTTTCAAATGTATACTCCTGACGGGGTAATTGAAGTTAATGGATCTGAAGAAAAAATAATACGTGTTTGGCCTATTGATCCAGAGGGCGTAGAACGAAAATGGCGATATGCGTTCCAAAGTATATTAGAGATTTATGATAAGCTGATCGTTGAAAGCGGAAGAGATGGAAGCATTCAGATTAAAATGCCCAAATTCTCTGACCAGTTTAAAACGTTGTGGGCAGAATCCATATACAATGCAGGTGATAACGGTACAAAGGTTTTAACGGCTCTTGGCTTTACTCCTAACGATTTTGCATACCCTAAATCAATATATACAGTAAAAGATTGTGTTTATGCTATAAGCGATAAAGAATCAATTGTGTTAGATTACTTTGCGGGTTCAGGAACTACTGCTCAGTCTGTATTAAATCTTAATGCCGAAGATAAAGGTCATAGGCGATATTTCCTTTGTGAAATGGGTAATTATTTTAAAACAGTAACGAAACCTAGAGTAGAAAAGGTCGTATATTCAAAAGACTGGCGCGATGGCAAGCCCGTTTCTCGAAACGGCATTTCTCAATGCTTCAAATACATCCGTTTGGAGCAATACGAGGATACGCTGAACAATCTGGAGATTAAGAAACAACAATTAGAATTCCAGCCAAAGGAGTTCCAAGAGAGCTATATGCTGAGCTATCTGCTCGATACAGAGACACGCGACTCACTGCTGAATCTGAAGTGGTTTGAGAATCCATTTGAGATGACGCTGAAGACCACCAAGGATAATGAACTGGTGGAAACAAAGGTGGATATGGTGGAAACCTTCAACTACTTGATAGGTTTGAACGTAGAGACAGAAGACTGGTATCAAGATGATAACATCTGCGTAGTGCAGGGTAAGACACATCGCGAAGGATTGAAGACACTGGTTATTTGGCGAAACTGTAAGGTGGTGAACAACAATCAGCTCTGTATGTTCTTTGACAAGATGGACTTCCGTACTCGCGACACTGAGTTTGACCTTATCTATGTGAATGGTGACAACACCCTGCCTAACCTGAAACGCGATGAAGACCACTGGAAGGTGGTACTAACGGAAGAGGAATTCGCAAAACGTATGTTCGAAGAGAATTAAGCTATGCCAAGAGGAAGAAGACAAAATACTCAGCCAGCACGACTGCAGGAGGCACTGGTGCTTCACAAATATATTCTGAGTCTCTTAGGCTGCAAAGACCTGGAGGCGTTGAGCCGCGACCTGAAAGACCCTGCTCTGGAAGGTGTGGACGATGAAGGCGTATCGCGCTTTTACTATGCGCTGAAACAACATCAGTACGATTTGCATATACCCCAGGAGAAATTGTTTGAGTATGACCAAAATATTGTGCGCCATACCAGCGAAATAAACGAAAAGCGACCAGAGAAGATACAGTGGAAGTATTATCAGTATCTGGCACTACTGTTTACGGAGGTTTATTTGGATCGATACTTTGCGAACCGAGAGCAATTGCGACAGGACATCAACACCTTCCTGAATGATGATTTCAATTTCCGTGCAGAGACCTGGCACGGAATGGATGACTTCAAGGAGGATGATATGAATAAATTGGCCTATTGGTGTGCCACTGGTTCAGGAAAGACGCTGATGATGCACATCAACATCAAACAGTATCTTCACTATGCAGATAAGTATCATGCCAAGCCATTGAACCGCATCCTGATACTGACACCCAATGAGGGATTGTCGAGCCAGCACTTACAGGAGCTTTACTTGTCGAATTTCAGTGCAGAACTCTTCTCCAAACAAGGGCGAGGAGGTGCTTTCGCAGGAAAGACTATCGAGGTGATTGACATTAACAAGCTTGCCGATTCTGATGGTGACAAGACGGTTGCTGTAGAGAGTTTCGAGGGTAATAATCTGGTGCTTGTGGACGAAGGACATAAGGGTAGTGGTGGCGAAGTTTGGAAAGGCTATCGCAACACGCTGACGCAGGAAGGTTTTTCGTTTGAGTATTCTGCCACCTTTGGACAGGCTATTGCTGCTCAATCAGGAGCAAGCAGGGATGCTTTGCTGAAGGAATACGGTAAGGCTACGCTGTTTGACTATAGCTATCGTTATTTTTATAATGATGGCTATGGTAAGGACTATCGCATCATGAATATGCCTTCGTGGGACAATGAGGAATTGTTGAATATGTATCTGACGGCTTATCTGTTGTGTCTATACGAGCAGACGCTGGTGTATGAGTCAACATCATTGGTAAAAAATCACTTCTTGATCGCACGGCCACTTGGTGTTTTTGTTGGACACAGTGTAATAGCGTCAAATGGTAAAAAGAAAACAAGCTTATCTGAAGATGACAAGAAAACAGTATCAGATGTTATCTGGATTCTTCATTTTCTTCAAGCCTTTATCGATAATCCACAAGAGTTTATCGGCTATATCAAACGTCTGCTGAATCCTGAAGATGGCATCAAGAATCCTCGTGGCTATTCGCTCTTTGCCAATAGCTTTATGAAGATAAAAGATGGGCTAAAATTGGGCGAGGAAGATGCTTTTGCACGTAAAACCTACGAGCAGCTGATAGAAAAACTATTCCATAGTACGGTAGCTGGAGCGCATCTGCACATCGATAAACAAAAGGGTGGCGACAAGGAGATAGGCCTGCGTATTGGCAACGCTGATTATTTTGGCGTTATTAATATTGGCGATAGTGACTCCTTAGTGAAGCTTTGCGAGGCTAACGGCTTGGACTGTGAGACTAAGGAGTTTGGTACATCATCGCTGTTTACGCAGATAAATACCGATGATTCAACCATCAATATCCTGATAGGTTCGAAGAAGTTCAGCGAAGGCTGGAGCAGCTGGCGTGTATCAGCAATGGGACTGATGAATGTTGGCCGTAGTGAGGGCTCAGAGATTATCCAATTGTTTGGTCGTGGCGTTCGTCTGAAAGGCTTTAAATATTCACTGAAGCGAAGTAGCGCGCTTGATACAAGCTATAATCCAGGGCCTATTCCGAAAGGTTTGCGTGAAATTGAAACGCTGAATATCTTTGGAGTGAGAGCAGATTATATGGACACCTTCCGCAAGTATCTGGAGGATGAAGGGCTTCCACATAATGAAGAGACCTATACGCCTATACAGATTCCAACAGTCAACCTATTGGGTGAAAAGCGCCTGAAGATTGTCCGCTTGAAGAAAGGCTATGACTTCAAGAAGATGGTAACGGTGAAGCCAGAGACCATGATGAAAGGTATGCACGTGAAGGTGGATTGGATTCCCAAAGTGGATGCTATCTGGAGTCAACGGGCTGGTGTGGATATGGTAGCGGAAATGACTGAAAGCAAGTTGTACCCAAAGCATCTGAATTTGCTGAATTGGAATCGTATCTTCTTTGCCATCGAGCAGATGAAGAACGAGCGCAGCTGGCATAACATGGAAATCAGCGTTGACATGCTGCACCAACTGATGTTGCAGACAGATTGGTATGAACTTACTATTCAGGATGCTGACTTGGAGTTTCATGACTTTGGGCGCGACGTGGCACGTTGGGAGGAAATAACCATAGCATTGCTGCGTGGCTATATCGAAAGAGCCTACAAGCGGAGTAAGGGCAAGTGGGAATCGAAATACATGGAAACGGTGTATATCGACCAGAATGACCCCAACTTCTTTGATGAATATACTGTGGAGGTGCGTAACGACCAACAGGAGTGGATTAATAAATTGAAGGAACTAAGAGAGCAGATATTATCTGGTAACCTGGAACGTGACTATCAGATTAATGGCCATTGGCTCCAGGCATTTCGCTTTGACCAGCATCTGTTCTACCCCATCTTGTGCATGAAAGAAAAGGATGCTAATGGCAAGAAGGTGATGGTAGATCCAGATACTAACGAGCCATTGGTAAAGATTTCGCCAGTTGCATTGAACGAGGGTGAAACCGGCTTTGTACAAAGGATTCGCGAATATTACGAGGCTCATAAGGGCGGACATTTGAAAGGCAAGGAAATCTATCTGTTGCGTAACGAGAGCCGCAAAGGAATTGGATTCTTCGAGGCTAGTGGATTCTATCCAGACTTCATCCTATGGGTGAACGAAGGGCAGAAACAGCGAGTCATCTTTATTGACCCCAAGGGTATTCGAAACCTGCAAGGATTGGAGCATCCCAAGATTCAGCTCTTCAAGACTTTGAAAGAAGAAGTTGAGCCAACCTTAAATGATCCAGACATCTCACTCGATAGCTATATCATCTCTAATACTCCATATAGAGAAATACATTTATGGGGCGAACGTCCTAAGTTCTTGGAGAATCACGTACTCTTCGATTATGACGAGGAGTATGTAAAAACATTGTTTGAATAAAAACACTCCGTCTATGCAAGAGCAGACTGCATGGGCGGAGTGAATTGATATTATAGGATAGCTGCATGAGGCCATCAGGAGATGCCACAGGGACAGGCGACTGACATATAGAAGGCTGAAGTCTGAAGTAAAAAAAATATTCTTTGGACGTAACTTTTTCGTTTTTTGAATACTATGAACGGTAGGGACAGGTGAGTGTCTCGCCGAACGTACGATGGAAGAGGGATGATGTCAGATGGAGGAAGGAAGAGGAAAGAAGGAAGAGGACTTGTGGATTGCATTTTTTTTCTCTTTTTCTTTGTGCATTAAAAAAAAATTCCTATATTTGCAGGGTGAATGAACTGCTCAATGTCGCAAGATGAAGTCGCAAGCTGAAATATTAAGTCTGATGAGACGTTACAAACCAATGGCTCAGAAGAAATATGGGATGACGAAACTCGGCATCTTTGGCTCTGTGGCTCGTGGTGAACAAACAGAAAATAGCGATGTAGATGTCTGCTATGAAGGTCAGGCTCCATCTTTGCTAACCTTAGATATGATTCAGACCGAACTTGAACAATTGCTTAATTGTAAAGTTGACCTTGTCAGGGTGCGCGACAATATGAATAGTTTATTGCGTCAAAGAATCATAAGGGATGGAATATACGTTTGATAAAGAGATCGCTCTTGACAGTCTTAAGAAAATAAAGGCGATGTTGGAACTTATTACCCAAAGGGCCAAAGTCGTTAAAACTCCCGATGATTTTTTGCGTTCTCCAAGTGGTATGATGCGCCTTGATGCCATTTGTATGAACCTAATAGCTCTTGGTGAAACTGTCAAGGGATTAGATAATCAGACGAAAGGTCAATTGCTGAAAAACTATCCAGATGTATATTGGAGGGGAGCGATGGGAATACGTGACAAGATTTCTCATCACTATTTTGAAATGGACACTGATGTCGTCTTTCAAACCCTAGAAGAGGATATTCCCACGATGAAACCTGTTGTCGAAAAAATGATAGTTGATTTAAGCAAGGAATAAATCTTTCATTTTCACAAGCCTTGTGGGTCAGAATTGTTTGGCTGCAGAGTTAGAATCTCCTAACTTTGCAGTCAAACTTAATTTTTGTGACTATGACAGATTTTGATTACATTTTGCAACAGGCAAAGAAGGCGCATTATTCAGGATGGAATGATGTAGAGTTAAGGAAGTGCGTGGATATGCTGCCAGGCATTTCACGACAGGAGTTGGTATTGCTGTACAGCAGCAGGTGGTTGTCGCATGACAAGCCTCTCAAGGATAGCATTTTCCATCTGCTGTTCGATGCTCGTATCGAAGAAAGGGATAAGAAGATAAAGGCGATGAACGTAGATGAGCTGATAGAGAACCTGAAGGATGAGAATGGTTATGGGAAGTCCATCGTCATTGAAATGAAGGAGCGTTTCGATACGTTGGAGGATGCTGACAAAATGAAGATTATCAACACCTTGTTGGCTACTACCAAAGCGAACAAAAGCTGGGCAGAGAGCAAGCTGAAGAAAATGGATAGGGATTGACTATACAAATGAGGATGTTATGACGTGGCATATAATAGGAATACTGGTATTTGTTGTGATATACAACATCTGGCGTTATTATCATGAGGATGATAGCAATGACTATGGGCCTAGCATAGAGCCGGAACCTAAGAATAATGAAGTAAATGGAACCAATATGGAAGAGACGATTAGTACAAGGCAATTGGCTTTAAGAACCATTGAGAATATCGGGAGTGAGCCTAAATACGATGAAACCGGACGCATTCAGTTTGAATATCAGGGCATAGTATTCCTGATGGAGGCTGACAATGACTGTTTGTTTGTGAACCTGATATGGCCATGGTGTCATAGCTTCTCAAAGTTCGACATTGATGAGTTCGCGAGAGTCCGTCAGGTTGTGAATGAGATCAATCTGCGTGAGTCGCTTTCAGTCGTCTATACCATATCGGATTCTGATGACGTGGCATTGCACATCAAGAAACATTTCTTGTTGGTGCCACAGATTCCAGACGTGGAGGAATACTTAAGAATGATCATAAAAAGTTTCTTTAGAGTGGATAGGACGTTGGAACTGGAGATAGAAAAATGCAGAATGCAGGAATGTGAGCAACAAGTTTGAAAATAATTTCGTATATTTGCAGAGAAATAGTTACTATGGGAAAAGTAATGATGTTGGGAACATTCATTTGTTTTTATTCTTGTTGGACAGCTATAGCAATCTGGCTCATTTTAGGTGTTGTTACTGACTGGGAAGAAGAATATAGGCTTTTGTATGATGGTTGTGGCTTTTTGACCTTTGTCGCTATGTTTGCTGTAATCTGGGTGTCGTTCGGGCCTACGTCAAAGAAAATACTACTCATTAACAATATACATGAAAATATGTGTTTGAATTGGAGAAGGATTGCGATATATGCAATTCTACTAATTTTTCTTTCAGCATTGTTTGTTTTCTTCCTAATGATGCCTTGGTTCGTTTATATGGGATGTTTTCTTGAGAGGTATGCTTCGCTTGATTATCATACATATAGAACTGCATATTGGATTACATTGATTATGCTTCTTCTGTTATACACTGCTTTGACTTATAGTGGTGTCTTATGTGCAAAGCGGATTTCAAGACTATTAATGGGGAATTATTCTGGCAGGATAGTTGCACTTGGTACTGATGTCCTCTTAATGGCAATTTCGTTTGTTCTTGTGATCGTTTGTGAGAGAATGGCACATACAAACCTAATTGATATACTTGTTGTCTTGTTGGTAGTACGTTTCTTATATGACCTTCGCAAGCCTTGTGAGGATTTGGAGAAGTGAGAAAAGTTTGGTACTTTTGCAGAAAAATAGTGAGCGCGTATGGAAGAAGAGATGAGAATGATAGATTTTGTGGCTCCCATTGAGGATAAGATGCAGGGCATCATCAAGGTGGTGGGTGTTGGCGGAGGCGGATGTAACGCCGTACGCAACATGTACCTCGACAAGGTGGGGGGCGTGACGTATGCGGTGATGAATACGGACAGTCAGTCGCTGTCGCGCTCGCCAGTGCCCTACAAGATTCAGCTGGGTGCTGGTCTTGGCGCTGGTGGCAATCCTGAACAGGGAAAGCGCGAGTGCGAGGAGAGCTTCGAGGATATCAGGAAGCTGCTGAGCGATGGCACAAAGATGGTGTTTGTGACAGCAGGAATGGGTGGTGGCACGGGCACTGGTGCTGCACCGCTGGTGGCAGGCATCGCCAAGGAGATGGGACTGCTGACAGTGGGTGTGGTGACGATACCGTTCTACTTTGAGAAGAAAAAGAAGATTATCAAAGCACTGAAGGGTGTGGACGAGATGCGAAAGAACGTGGACGCACTGCTGATAGTGAACAACGAAAGACTGTGCGACATCTATGCGGACTCGGAACTGTCTGTGAAGGAGGCTTTCAAACGTGCTGACAACATACTGATGGATGCGGTGAAAGGCATCGCGGAACTGATTACGTTGCCTAGTGATGGGGGTATCAAGAGTGACTTCAAGGATGTGGAGACTACGATGAAGGACGGTGGTGGTGCTATCATGGCGATGGGCAGAGCCAGTGGTGAGCATCGTGTGGAAAAAGCCATCCTGAACGCGCTGGACTCGCCATTGCTCTATGGCAACGACATTGGCAAGGCGAAGCGCATCTTGTTTAATATCTATTCCAGCGAGGAACATTCTATCTTTGTGCGCGAGCTGCAGGAGATTGATGAGTTCTTTGACCAGCTGGACCCAAACATCGACGTCATCTGGGGTACGGCAACGGACGACTCGCTGGGTGAGGATGCGAAGGTGACGATACTGGCAACAGGATTGGAGGACGACTTGCGTAGTGAGGTGCAGAAGGATGCACACAGCAACGA
>Ga0256405_10010847_pt1 | contig 11853 bp, 11 predicted proteins | sample RumenRJG_02DNA_FD_189096 | JGI IMG/M metagenome (GOLD analysis project Ga0256405, IMG submission 189096) | Bovine rumen microbial communities from Lethbridge, Alberta, Canada - RJG_02 | ecosystem: Host-associated > Mammals > Digestive system > Stomach > Rumen | place: Canada: Alberta...
CCGCACCAGTCTGCATCATAATAAGTGAGCAGCATCCGCATGCATCTCTCCAATACCTTTTCCGGATGTCCATCTTCCAGCAAAATCGTCTGGACCGATTCCAACGCAGTACTGGAGTCATGTAGGTAAGCGATAAATTCCTCATCGCTTTTGAATTTGTCCCGGTGCATTTCAAGCACCATCATGGATTGATCTGATTTTCCGTTGATTTTCATAATACTTTCCTCCGATTTACATGTAACGGAAAAAGCGCGGAGCCGCTGATTATGGCGGCCCTGCGCTTGGTTCTTGTATTAGGCCGCCTCATTGCGGTCTGCCGTATGCTGATTAGAAAAGCGATTATTTTTTTGCCTGCTGTTCCAGAGTCGAAACAAGATTTTCAACTATTTCTCTCTGATCATCAGTAAGATTTCTGATCCTGACAGTGAGATTATCTGTCTGGTCAACTTCTGTTCCTCTGAAAATATAATCCATCGTGTATTGAGGAAATGCATAGCAGATATTTGAAGCAAGTTCGGGTGAAAGATGTCTTGCTGCTGATTCGACATTGCTGATATGCCTGTCCCCAACACCTACCTTATCTCCAAATTCTCCAGGCTTAAGGTGTGCCGCTTTTCTGATCTCTCGCACACGGAGTCCGATCTTAGTAAAATCGAGATTAGATTTTACGTGCATGATCGATCACCTCCAGTCTGACATATCTCCTACTTGTAGTGTAGAAAATACGCCTATTGGAAGTAATGAGCGCGATGGTGCGAAAATACACGCCTATTTGAAGTACATCAGTTCATATATACAAATGCTCGAAGCGAAGGCTTTCTTCATCATCGCTTCGAGCTAAATAATGCCAAGTCTGTAAACGATCAATAATCCGAGTCCCGTTTAAAATGGCATATACTCCGCTTTTTCAGTTCTTTACAATATTGACCCTGCCATTCACGTTTATCAGCAGTTCAGTCATCTTTTTCCAACTCTCTGCAGAGCTTTTCTACCGCATCGCTCAGCTTGCGAAATAAAGTTGCTCTGAGGCTGCTGTCCATAATCTTCTCTGCCTGCCAGATAATCTTCTTATCGAAAATCCTGAGCTCGTAATAGACATGGCGTCCGCGATAATCAACATAGTTGAGCTCCTTCTCAGGGCGGCTGGCAATCCAGGAACAGTCACGGATGAAAGCTGACAGTACATCACGGGAAATGCGGTTGCTGTAACCGTATGTTCGAATCAGATGTTTATTCTCCAACTCATTTGTACAGCTGCTCGGAAAATATGGTGCAAAATAATCCCGATCATAGTCAACGAATCCCTACAGGCAGTATTTAACATTAATCTTGTATGTCTTCTCCCATGGAACCTTCAGAATAATAGGTTTATTTCCAAGCTGTTGGATCACCTCATCCGGATCAGTATCATGGACTTCCCATTCTTCTTCAACTTTTTCTTCGTACTTTTCCTGATCATCGTTTTTCATAACAGGTTCTCCATTGTTCCAACTGATTTAATGAAATGGCAGTGCATCCGGATCTGTCACAAGATCTTCAGTCATGCGGACTGACAGCTCCGCCTTCTTTAGTTCCTCGGCCATTTCCAGAATCGGTTTCTGACTGGCTGGGAGTTCCCCCTCTCCGCACTTTCTCAGGCAGAGTATACTCGGATTCGCGTACCAGATAAAATCCATGTTCTGCTCATTATAAACGCCGACCTGCGCACGCATGTCTTCGTTACCAGCGTAGGTTACATAACCATCTGAAAGAGGCTTGAATCCGTCAAATACGCAGAAGAACTTCTTAGCAAAGCCTGGTGTCTCAGGCTGCACACGCTCCTCTTCTGCCACCAATATATCGCCTGTCCTGAATGGATGCGGTACATTCACGCAGAAACTGTACTGCAAATCAACATTCGTTTCTGCACCAGCGACTGACAAAGATGCTTTCAGAATCTGACCGCTCTTACCGAATGTATAGGTAACGACATACTCCGGAGCGTTAATCGTCTCTCTTGAAATTGACAGGCAGTTTCCTTTCTGCTCAATCACGTCTAGGCTGTCAATAGCGGCGCCGAATGTATCAAAAACGCCAATCAGCATCGGATCGTTCTGACCCAGCGTTCTTGCGACAGGCAGATACACGATACCGTCTTCTTTCTTATTCGGATCAGGTCTGCTTGTCTGCCAGTTCTTAAATCTTTCTCTTACCAGACTTCCGATATTTACAGTCTCAGATTTATTAAAATCCGGTTCACGATACGTTACTGTTTCGAAATCATTTGTCACAATAAGTTCTGCGAGGAACTGCATTTTTTCATCATAAGAGCGGATATTGCTCTGCATGCAGAGGACAGCCTGTTCTGAAGGCGTGAACGCATGGTCTTTACAGCATTTCCTGATATCGGGTGAATCGATAAAATCAAGAATATTCAATGTATCTCTCCTTCAATGGTCATCCCGGATAGTTCATCTGTTCACGTTCATACTCGCGGATATCCTGGGGCTGAATATTCTCACCGAATTTCATATGCATGCGGTAACCGCAGAAATCCAGTCTGCCTGTACCGCGCTTATTCTCATCGTCCGTATCGTACAAGATTTCGTCCTTGTGCTCCTGAATCATCGTGACAGCCTGCATGCGGCTAGACGCATGGCCAAAGTATCTGCCGGATGCTGTGTAAATATCATAGCCACTCAGATAACTACTCATTGTTTTCCTCCCTATTTCAAAATGGCATTGTTCTTTCCAGATACTCGATGTGAGCAACTCTTACTTCTTCCTCGGTTGTTTTCTCATCGACCGGATACTCCCAGTCGCCGTTCAGACTAACAACTTCTGGAGATGTCATTGGCTCATAGCTCTTATACTTGTATCGCCAAAGAGCTTCTTCCGGTGAATCGTATGCTTCAACTTTTCCCTGTTCCTCGATTGTCTTGTCCTGATCAACTACTGCAAACGCATTGTCAGCCATATCCATACCCTCCTATACCTTTGTTTCTCTTCCTTACAGGTACAGATTAGCACTTCGAAACGAGTCTGTGGTTCATTGCCAATGAACATGAATCAGGTAATGGATTTATCACTTTTGCGCATTAAACGTGGCAGTTCATAAGCATCAAGAAGGTCGTTAATCTGCTCCACTGAATCAATTCCGTGAGCAATGCTCCATCGAATAATCAGATCCGTTTTGCTGGCACTGGAAAACGAATATCCAGCTGCAGCCAGCAGGTTTTCTGACGAATCAAGATCCAACTGAAGAGCTACCGTAATTGCAAGCGCTGTTTCACGCGAAGGCTGGTACAGTGGATTTGCTTTCATGTTGCCAAACACGCTTCGGCTGATGTCAGCTCTTTTGTAAACCTGTGAATCCGACATTTGCTTCTGCTTCATTATCTGCATGACCGCTTCCGAAAAATGAGGTTGTCCTTTTATCTCTGAGAGAATTTGATCAAGAGTTCTGATATCATCTCTGGGAATCTGACTCTTTCTCACAAATGAATGCCCGGCAGAAGTTTCTGCTGTATCTGTTGTTTCTAAAGCATAATTTATTCTCAGATACTCATTCAGATTTATCGACAGTGCACGTTTTTGAAGTAGATCTCGCAATGTGTCAGGCATAATCTCTACTTCCTTTCACTTAGGTTTTATGGACTCAGAAATATTTTAGGCAGATAGAATCATTTCCGCTATTTTATCCAGTTGAATCCTAAGATTTCTGAATTCAACATTCAGATCTAAAGTCTCTATGTAATATCTCCTGTTCAATATGGTAACTTTTCCAGTTTCGATATTTTCATTTTCTGTTTTGGCATACAGGAGCATTCCTTCTACATCACTGTACTTGTTATCAGCTTCGTGATTCCAAACATAAACCATAATCTGGTTCAGATGACTGTTGCGAAGTTTATGTGCATCTCTATATGTAGTCAGAATATAGGAGTAGAATTTAGCGTCAATAATCAAAAGTTTATTTGTTACAGGGTTATGCAGCAAAATATCTGTCTTATACTTTGGAAGGAAAGCTACCACACCATCATCACTTGCGGATGGATCAATATGAAGATCTCTCATATCCAGGCCGACATTCAGTGCCGGATAAGTTTGCTTGTAATATTCCAATATGAACTTCTCATACAGTGCAGAAAGCTGTTCACCGCCGAATTTACGGAATTCATAATTTCCAGTGCTCTCGTTTATCACCAGATTACTCAGCACAAAGAAACAGATATTAATCAACATCCGGTATGAAGCATTTTCTTTACCGTACCGTATTCTTTGCCATTGAATCTTATCCGCAAGAATATCATCAACACCCGCAAAGAAAATAATGACTATCTTTAGCTCGGCTTTCCGTTCATCCTTTACTGCACCGGATTTCAACAAAATCAGTATTGTTGCCTTCAGAATCTGGTTCAGCAGATTATTCTCGGACAGCTCATCATACTCGCAAGCGATCAGCTTGCTGTTACGGACTCTGTTCAGGATTGTTCCGTTGATATCCAGTTTGCCGCGTATTGTCGCAAGTGTTTCGCTCTGATTAATATACTCCCGGTAAAGCCCTTGCTTCAGCTGCTTGGAGATACCTTTCGCCAATATGGAGGCAAACAAGTCATAGGCATTATCAAAATTCTCTCCCGAAATCCTCTCATAGGATCCTTCATTAAGAACCTTAAAGGCATAGGAAAGCATGTAATAGATATTATGAATCAGTATGTTACTGCTCGGCGAAGCCATCAATTGCCTTTCTCAGTTTTCTGCTTTCTTCTTCAAAAACCTGTCTGTTATCAAACCAGTACTCTTCCAGCATCGGAATGATATCGTAATTAACAATACGATCCAGCCATGCATCAACCGATTCTTCATCCTTTTTATTGCAGAAATAACTATGCCCGATTTGGAAACCAGATCCAAGTGCCGGATCTTTCTCAATGACCGTATTTAACTTTTTCACCGCTTCAACAAGATTTTCTGCGCGCTGATCGTTCAATTCGGAAATATCTTTTTCCAAAGCATCGAGCTGCGGTTTCATTTCAAAGAAGGAGAAACGACGACGCAGGGCATAATCAATAATGGCGAGGGATCTATCCGCAGTATTCATCATACCGATGATATAAACATTGTCCGGTACTGTAAAAGGCTGTTTGCTGTAGGCAAGCTCTGCTGTATATTCAGCCTTGCCGCGTTTATCAGCCTCTATTAGCATCAGCAGTTCTCCGAAAATTCTGCTGAGATTCCCTCTGTTTATTTCGTCGATAACAAAGAAGTATTTATTATCTTTTCCTCTTGCCTGATCGCAGAATTGTTTAAATACACCGTCCACAAGTTCAAATCCATCGCTGTCCTTTTTCGGACGATATCCTTCAACAAAATCTTCATACGAATAATTTTGATGGAACTGAATAAACTTAATCCTGCTTTCATCCTTTACACCCATCATGGCATATGCAAGCCGTTTTGCTGTAAACGTCTTTCCGACACCAGGCGCACCGCACAAAATGATATTCTTCTTGGCTTCAAGCAGATTAATCAAGGCGTGATATTGATCCGGCTCCATATATACTTCATTCAGGAAATCATCTTCACTATATTCGTCTAGTTCAGATGCTTCTTCATTTACAGGGTCTTCTTTTGGCTGTTCAACAGCTTCCGCAGGTTTCTCAACATATTTTCCTTCGATCATTTCATCAAGCGAAGCAGCTTGTTCCCGAGTGATCGGGAAAGTCGTTCCCTGCGAAAACTTGAAGATATTTAGGTCCTTTAATACAGGATGGTTCTTGATTTTTTCCTTAGGAATTACTTTAACAAGCTTTTTGGTAAAACGAATCCAGACATTGTTCAAAGAGAAATCTTCCTGTGTTCCATCCAAATAATACTTTTCTTCTTCTTCTGGATCTTGATACGCGCCAACATCGCTGATTGTCATTGCTTTAGCAGCTACCCCGCCATCAGGACCGGAAAGCCAGATGTAAACATTCATATATGGCGCGATCTTTTTCACGTAATTCTTATTCACTGAGTAGACCATCTCATCCAAATGCTTCATCGCATCCTGCATATTATACTTAGATGGGTTGCACTGAAATATAAAGTTCTGGCTCAGTCCGTATGCAGCCATGGATAACTCGACATGATTATGAATATCATTCAGAGAATCATACTGTCCAGTCAGCGTTCGGCAGATCTCAAGATATTCTTCACCATCATAGCCATTACGGATTTTGCCAGACAATTCAGGAACTACTTTGCCTATATATTCTTCGTTCCGGGTATCAAGAGATATAAATGTATATGGACGGATCCAGAATAAACCAAAAGTCAGGTAGCGAATTCCTGTTTTTCTGTCTTTAAAGGTGTTGAACGATTTTACAAACTTCTCTTTCTCCGTACCTTTATCAGCATAATTGATGGCAGCTTCAAAGATATCCCAGACATCATAATCTTCGGCAATGATCCAGGCAATTTGATTTTGAAAGATAGGAATACCGTTAAAATCGGTAGGCACATCTGCCTTCAAATCAAACACCAACTTGAATGCTTCACAGAGAAGCAGGCGGTTTTGTTCTGTAAGTCCTCTGTTAATCGTCCCCAGGACAGTAAAGGGATCCACCTGATTCGGATCTACATTGTACTTCTGTAACTGCTTCAGGCTCAGATTGTTCTTAAGCTTATCATTCTTCAGTTTTGCTCTTGTATAAGCAGCATCCACTTTTTCAAGCAGCTCCTGCCCACGGCCTCTGTACGGAAGCAGGCAATTGGCAAGTTCCTGAAAAAATGGCACCCAGGTATATTTCACTTTCAGATCAGTTTGCATATTAGTAACCCCCATCATTTAGTCATTCATGATCTTCAGATCACAAAATCATTTATTAAATATCCTGCTTTCTACATCCATGCTGCTCAGAACGACTGCGCCTTTTATGTGGTCAGAACATGTCTGTCCGGTGTTATTCCATTCCTAGAGCCTTTACAACGGCATCTTCTGGGCTGCTATAGAACGAGATCTGGAATTTTGCAAAAAGCTCTGCCGGCACTGTTGGAATATCTCCGGCACTGCTCATTGGAATCAATATCCGCTTTGCTCCAGCATCAAAGGCAACCTGAAGCGTGGACGCCAGTTCTTCTACCTTGTTTATGGTGCCGCCGATGCTCATAGAACCAAGCACACATAACTGAGGTAATACCGGTTTATTCAGTGCAACACTGCAGTAGGCAACCATAGAAGGCAAAGACACATTTCCGGAAAGTCCTACCCCCTGGCAATCCTGAATTGCCATGATGTAATCCTTGTTATCTGTCGAGATAGAGGCACTGATCTGCTTCGCATTTGCCCGGAAATAATTCTGCGCTGTTTTCACAGATTCTTTGGTTTCCTTCGCGCTCTGCATACCGGTCACATCAAACTTTCCACTACCGTTCGTCATTGTCGCTTCAAATTTAAATAATCCCATCATACCATTCGTGCCATTTGCTACGGTGTACACATGCCCTGGCTTGCCAACACCTTCCGGTATCAGCTTGCCGCCGCCTTGCTCAAGAACCGGTACAGAAACTTCTTCCAGATTCGAATTGCGGATATAGCTGAACTGTACATCATAGAATTCCATGCCACCGATCTTCTTCAGCTGTTCCTTAACACGCCGTCTGCCTTCCAATGCATATTTCAGGATCTCCTCGATCTCTTCTTCGGTATATTTACCATCTGGATAGATCAGCTTCGTCAGTCCAGAAACCATCTTTCTGACTGCGATGGTATCTCTCTGGTTAAGGCATCTACCAAGCTTAAAGTATTTATCAAAAGCATCCGTTTCAGGAACCTTTCGCATTTCACGCATAAACTCCGCAAGGTAATCAGAGATAAAACCATAATTATCCGTGAAATACTCTGGTCTCATCTTCGGAATTTCCCAGCCAGGAATATAGCAGTGCATTCTGTCAAAGAATGCACTATCGATCATTGCTGTCGGGAACGGTTCAAACAGATGAGATGTCTTAAGCAGATAATCTACACTCTGATTGATATTGCCGACAAACACCATCGATGCATTCGCCTGGATCGCATCCTTTCCGCGCGTAAAGGATCCAGAAGCCATGTAATCCTTCATGATCTGAATGCCGTCTTTGTCCTTAAAGTTGATACCCGCTACTTCATCGAAGGCAACACAATCCCAAAGTCCTACCAGGCCAACCTGCCTGCGTCCCATGTTATAGAAAAGGTTTGCTACCGTCGTCTGTCCGCCGGAGATCAGCACTGAATTCGGAGAAAACTCTTTATAAATATGGGATTTACCGGTTCCTCGCGGTCCCAGTTCACATATATTTACATTGTTTTCAATCAACGGAACCATTCTGGCCAAGAGGTGCCACTTAACTCGATAATCAAACTGCGTAGGTTCCATACCACAGGAACGAAGGATCAAGTCAATCCATTCATCCTTTGTAAACTGACTACGGGCTTCGATAATCTCATTTTTATCCAGATTTGGAATCTGGATAGGCGTAATCTCATTGATGATAAAAGGACTCTTTTTCTTCTCATCCTCATCGTAGAAGTATGAGAGATCCACAATACACCAGATGCCTCCGGCAAGCAGCTTCTCATAAGAGCGCACATATTTTGGATTAACAAATATGCCTTTGATTCCCAGGAACAGGAAATCTGCCTCATACTGATCGGTACGTTCGTTCAGTTTCACACTGAGCTTATCAATAACTGTATGATTGCCCTCTTCCTTGATTTTGGCTTTTACTTGTTCTGCTTCATCCGGCCGGACATAGTTGTCAGCCAGGATCCTCTTGACCTGTTCAATCCCTGCCTCTACCTCTTCATCATCGTCCGAAGTGCAGTAATTTCCAAGCAGATACTCAAGGACATACGTAGGAACATTAGCGCTGTCCTTAATCTTCTTTGTCGCCCTCTTTGGCACAACCCGTCCAGAGAATAGCTCAAATACCTTCTTGTCTAACTCATCCATGAACGATACCTCCGTCAGAACATCTTGAATTGAAGGATGTCCACCGTGAACTGCTCTTTCTCGATATACTCATCCGGTTTTGCGATGTTCCTCAATATCAGATAATAGCGTTTGCTTCTGTCGAACTCTATGTTCATCAGGTTGAATCGAATCTTCGTACTTCTGGAATCTACGTCATCACTTTCAGAAGCAGCTACAAATCGATACTCACCTGAAACCTTATTTCCGTCTTCATCGACCAGATAAGTCTCGCAGGTAATTGCCTGTTTACGTTCCTCCACCTTTTCATACTGTTCAAATTCCAAGGTGAAACTTCTGTTCGTAATCTTTCGGGTGATGCTCTTCAACCGTACGCCGACAGGAGTTACGTCTTCCTTGCCTTTTGCTGCAGAAAGTTCACCGATGTGAATAACCGGAACGATCGTTTCCTGCAGAGAAGATCCGCCATGTACATATTGCAATCCACTGCCTTGTGTCTTGAAAAGATCATAGCCATACGGCGTAATAATCTTATAATTTCCGCCCGATACTCCTGTCAGATTGAATTCCACCGTGTAAGGAATCTCCATCGATTGATCGTCCGTCAGCACATATCGCTTGGATGCCTCTGTAGCGTGCAGGGACATAACATTGCTGTATTTCTGTGATTCCTCGATCTCATTCCGACGATACATAAAGCCATGGTCCGCCGTTACATAGAAATTGGAAATCTGCAGGCTGTTGTAAAGTTTCTTGATCAGGAGCAGTATCTCATTGACCGCATCTTCAGCAACATCAAAGACCTTGCTTTCATTATGCTCACCAGCTTCATCGACCACGTTGTGGTAAATATATACCAGCGACTTATCTGACATGTAGGCTCTGAGTTCAGCCCGGGACATCTTATTGATCTTGTCATACCGGATAGCAGCATAAGAATTCTTCTTTGCCTTTAAGACCGCATCTCTTGCGGCTGTGTCCACCGTCGACTGCGAATCCGCAAGGATAAGTTTATTTGCATAGGCTAGTAGTCTATGCGGTAACAAAGATGCCATGCCGAACCGTGTCTCAGAAGGAAGAGGTGCTACAGCATAACTGATATCTTCTGTACCTTTCAGAATAGGATCAGCTTTGATCTTTTCATAAAGCTCATGTCCTATTTCATAACGGAGACCGTCAGAAATGATGACAAAACACTTTTTATAGTTCTTGCTCTGCACCTCCTGATAGAAGTTCTCAGACATCTTTATTCCTGTGAACTTCCATTCTCCCTGCTCCTTGAGCGCATCACTATAAGCCTTGCCAAGTGGATCAAGGAACTTTGTCTGATAAACTGCCTCCACTCGGCTGAGCAGCTCTTCCAGCTCAGGAATCGGTGTTTCTATTTTATTGAAACTTGCGCAAATCCTGCGGTAATAGGTATCAATCAAATACAAAGAGTCAGCATATTTTTTTACATATTCAGTTGCCAACAGTCCGATCGGGATCGGCTTTTCAATACGCTTAAAGAAAGCCATCGCACAGCTGAGTATTTCATATTCTGCCTTATGTCTTTCATACCACATGGAATTTAAGCGATATGAAATAACCCGTTCGAAAGTATCATAGTCCAGACTGCCGTTGACAAGGCTGGCGGAAATCTTCTTGATGATATCGCAGTCAATGCATTCGAATATATCTGCTTCCTGAACACAGATGACATCCCTGGCAACTAAAAGCCCTTCGATCTTTAGGTCCAGTGCGACATCTCTCTGCAGGTCCGTATACCGTTTGTCCTGCTTGATCTTGTCCACGAAGAATTTGGCATCCATCTTTCCAGGCCCATCAATCTGATACTGCTGATAGAAGGAAGGCAGATCTCCGAAATCAGCTCTCTGCTCCAGAAGTGCCGTGAACAAAAATTTCTTTGTCAACGTGCTGATTTTCTGATCTCCCTCATAGTTGTAGTAACGGCAGATCTCATCCCAAAGGTACTCTTCAAAGCCAAACTTCTTCAGATCTGCATATTTGCTCCTGTCAGCATCATCAAAGACAAGCTCTGTCAGAACGCTCTCGATAGAACGCGAAGATGCCTTTACAAGAACGCACATCATCGCCATACGGAGATCCGAAGCAGATACAGAATCACTGAGTTCTATGTAGTTTCCAAGCTTCTTAATGCGGCCTTCCGCATCAAAGAATTTTGAATGCCATTCGATCACTCTGCGCAGATCTGTATTGGTGAGACCAAGTCGGCGCATGGTAAGCGCTACTGTATCGGCATAATATTCCTCGCTGTACATCAGCACATCCAGCAGCCAGTTCTCTTTATCTGCCGGCTTTTCATGCGGGATATATATGAGATAGTTTGAAGTGATATCGTCATGCTCAATGGTCTTCTTAACTGCAAATTCATTCTTATCACAGACGAGGACCTTGCAGCAGTCAAAACTGTCGGAGGTCACATCTTCCTTAAAGTTCATCGGAGGATCATACCAGAAAATGATCTTGCGACCGTTTCCATCATTCTCTTGAAACAGTCTGACGATCTCCTTCCTGGCCTCCTGATAATCTATGCTTGCCATTTATCGTGTCTCCTTACTTCAAAGGCACAAGCAGGTCTTTCTTGACCTTGGTCCCATTGTCCGTTACCAGCTGAACTCCCTGGAATTTTGCATAATTTACTTTCACGCCATCATCCAGATCGATCTTGATATACTGGTTCGCCATATGGTCCAGTACTTGTCCGTATTCAAGTGCCTCATTATATGCTGCAGCAAGATTCTGTCGTTCCTTTTCCAGGTGTGTCTTCTCTCTTCCTTCAGCCTTGGTGATTCGCCCATTCAGTTCATCCAACTCGTTCTTCTTCCGTGTAGATTCCGGGAGATAATATTTCGCATTGATCCGGGCTAGAGTATCCTCGTTGTAACGGTGCATG
>Ga0256405_10010849_pt1 | contig 11850 bp, 11 predicted proteins | sample RumenRJG_02DNA_FD_189096 | JGI IMG/M metagenome (GOLD analysis project Ga0256405, IMG submission 189096) | Bovine rumen microbial communities from Lethbridge, Alberta, Canada - RJG_02 | ecosystem: Host-associated > Mammals > Digestive system > Stomach > Rumen | place: Canada: Alberta...
ACCGCATCCTGTTCCCCATGATCAACGAGGCCATCATGGTCCTGGAGAACGGCATCGCCTCCAAGGAAGACATCGACACCGGCATGCGCTTCGGCGCCAACCACCCCATGGGCCCCCTGGCTCTGGCTGACCTGGTTGGTCTGGACATCTGCCTGGCCATCATGGAGACCATCTTCACCGAGACCGGCGACAGCAAGTATCGTCCCGCTCTGACCATGAAGAAGATGGTCCGTGCCGGCCTGCTGGGCCGCAAGACCGGCGAGGGCTTCTACAAGTACTAAGATTTTTGAAATGGGCTCGGAAGGTCGTGTGGCCTTCCGAGCTCGTTTTCACGGGGGAGTCGCGCTGCCGGCGACGTGGGCAGCCCATTTCAAAAATGGGGGTTTGCGCTCCGTTCGTCGCACGGACCTGCGGTCCGCACGCTCTCTCCGCGAGAGGTATTTTTTCACCGGCGAAGCCGGCGAAAAAATGATTCAAATTGCTTCCGCTTTCTGCGGAAAGCGGAAGTCTGCGACGCTTTAGGGCGTTTAACCAGATAACAAGTTGCCCCCCAGGGAGATTGTTCTCCTTGGGGGGCTTTTGTCATGTTTTTTTGTTGACGGGTCCGATCATTTGTTGCTGGGCAGCATGGAGGCGATGGCGCCGGCGAAGTTGGTCAGGGGCATGGTCTGGAGGACCACCCGGCCCGGGCCGGTGATGACGGTGTTGAACAGCCCCTCGCCGCCGAAGAGGACGTTCTTCACGCCCTTGACGGTCTGGACGTCCATGGTGCAGGTGGCGTCCATCAGGGCCACCTGGCCGGTGCTGGTGATGAGCTTCTGGCCCGGGGCCAGGTCATACTCCGCCACGCTGCCGTCGATCTCCACGAAGGCCAGGCCCCGGCCGCTGAGCTTCTGCATGATGAAGCCCTCGCCGCCGAAGAGGCCGGAGGCCACCTTCTTCTTGAAGAAGACGGAGAGCTCCACCCCGGCCTCCGAGGCCAGAAAGCCCCGCTTCTGCACCACCACGGGGTGCTGCTCGTCGATCTCCAGGGCCCGGATGGAGCCGGGGAAGCTGGAGGCGAAGGCGATCATGCCGGGGCCGCCCTGGGCGGTGTAGCGGTTCTGGAATATGGACTCGCCGGAGAACATCCGGCCGAAGACCTTGCCGGCGCCCCCGCCCACGGTCTCCATGACCAGGTTGGGAGACATCCAGCTCATGGCGCCGGATTCGGAGAGCACGGACTCGCCGCTGTCCAGCTGGCAGATGACCACGGGCATGGGCTCGCCTTTGATTTCATATTTCATGAGAAACCCTTCCTTTTCTTTTTGTTGCCTGCGGGTCCCGGGGTCATCCCCGGGGTCCGGTAATTACTTCTTGTTCCTGGAGTTCAGAAGCAGGGAGAGCAGCCCGCTGCCGTCAAAACCGGAGGTCTGCTGCTGCTGGGGCTGCATCCCGAAGAGGGACCCCAGGAGACTGCCCAGGCCGGAGGACTGGGTCTGCTGCTGGGCCTGGCCGCCCCCCAGGAGAGAGCCAAAGAGGCTGCCGATGCCCGACTGCTGCTGCTGAACCGGCTGCTGCTGGCCGCCGAAGAGCTGGAGGAGCCCGGACAGGTCGACGCTGTTCTGGGGCTGGCTCTGGGCGGTCTGGGTGGCGGCGGAGAGGCTGCTGAGGACGCCGGGGGCCATGGAGCTCAGGGCGTCGGAGACCTGCTGGCCGCTCAGGCCGGTCTGCTGGGAGAGCTGGCCGGTGACATTGTTCAGGTTTCCGCCGAAGATGTGGCTGAGGATGGCGGCGCCGTCCCCCAGGTCGGCGGACTGGATCTGGCTGGACATGGGGGCGGTGCTGGTGTGCTGGCTCAGGGCCCCGAGGAGGGAGGAGGCGCCCCCCTGGCTGGAGGCGTTGTTGGTCATTCCCTGAAGCAGGAGGGGCAGGGCCAGGGAGATCAGGCTCCCCAACTGGCTGCCGCTGGCGCCGGAGCGCTTGGACAGGGCCTGTACCGAATCATCTGTGGACATGGCCTGGGTGAGGATATTAAGAAGATTCATCAAAAAGCTCCTTTCCTGGTGGTTCTTTGTCACGAGGGCGGCCCCGTTGGGGGACCTTGGTTTTTCCATTATAGCACAAAAGAGGACAGGGGGATAGGGGTTTGGGGAAAAAAGCGGGTTTCTTCCCGGTCACGCCGCCTGGGCCCCGTCCTCGTAATAGGCCCGGAGCAATTCCCCAAGCCGGTCCAGGTCGTAGCAGGCGCTGTAGTCCTTCTCCTGGGTCTCGATGCCCCCTTTGTCCTCGTGGGTGACGGTGGAGATCGTCACCAGAGTCCGGTCCACCGGCACGCCTCCGTCCATGACGGCCCCGGACCGGTCCAGGAAGCGCAGCCAGGAGGACATCCGGTAGGGCAGGCCCTCGGCGGTGACGTTGTCCTGGACGGGACAGGCTCCGCCGCCGCTCTGCTCCCCGAAGAGGGGGAGACCGGCGTCCCGGCAGTCCGTGGCCAGGATGTTGGCGCAGGAGAAGGTGGAGACGCTGGTGAGTAGGGCAAAGTCCAGGTCATAGCGCCCCTGGTCCCGCCGGTCAAAGACCCGGTCCAGGTTCCGGTCCGCCCGGAAGGTCTGGGTGATGATTTGTCCGGTGAGGCGGTCCTCCGCCCGGAGGACCGCCTGTCCCAGCACCAGGGCCTCCACGCCGTAGAGGGCGTTGGTGTCTCCGCCGCCGTTGCGGGTCAGGTCCAGGACGAAATACCGGATGGCGGGGTCGGCCTGGGCCTCCTCCAGGGCCCGGTACAGGCTGCCCACGGTGTCCTCCGGCAGGGGGCCGGACCCGTCGTAGTAGGTGTCCCATCCGTCGTAGTCCACCTGGAAGACGTCGAAGGTATAGACCGCCACCTCTCCCTTGGTGTGCCAGGTCCCGGCGCCGAAGGCGGCCTCCCTGTCCGCGGTCACCGCCCGGTTGGAGCGGATGATGTTTTGGAAGGGCTCCGGGTAGGCCAGACCGTCGATCTGGAGGAGGACCCGGACCACGTCCCCGGCCAGGTCGCTGGCCATGAAGGCGGTGAGGCCGGAGAAGTGGGTGTGGCCCTTGTCGTTGAGCCAGTACCGCATCAGCTTGGTGAGCCCCCCGGCGTACCGGGCCGGGTCCTCGCTTTGGAGAAGGTCCCGGACCTGGGGGGCGGCGCCGGTCAGGGCCCGGTCCAGCCCCTCCCGGGCCAGGGCGTCGTTGAGGGGGGCGGAGCCGGGGAGGCCGTAGAAGGTGTCCAGATTGAAGCACAGCTCCCGGTAGGAGAAGTCTGCCAGGTCCCGGTGCCGGGGGTCCATGGCCAGGATGGAGTCGTAGTAGTGGGGGTCCTCGGCCATGGCCGAGGCGGCGTAGCGGAAGTTCCCCAGGTCCGAGAGGTACAGGGCGCTGCCGTTCCAGGCCACAAAGTAGTTCTCATACCCGGCGAAGAGGTCCGACAGGGTGGCCACCGGGGCGTAGAGGCCGTCCCCGTCCCCCCGCAGGTCGATGCCGTAGGCCTTGAAGTTCAGATGGGCGGGGGCGGGAGCCCGGTCCACGGTAACTGAGGCCACCTCCAGGTAGGGGACGGTTTCCGCCACCAGGCTGCCGTCCTCCCGGCAGAAGGGGGGGCGGGTGAAGCGGGTCAGGTCGGGAGCGTCCAGGGTGTCGGTTCTGATATTGACCGTGGCGGCGGTCCCGTCGGACTGGGTGAGGGTGTACACGTCTCCCGTCCGGGCAACGGTCATGGTATCGAAGAAGAAGGTCTCGTAAAAACCGGCCACACTCATATAGGGAACATTGGGGAGGTCGTCATAAAACCGCAGCGCGGCGGTCTCGTCCGTGTCCAGGGAATCCCGGTAGACGGGGACTGTCCGGGTCTCATAGCTCCAGTCCTGCCCCGCCCACCGCCAGAGCATGGTGACCACCTGGGCCCGGGTGCAGGGGGCGTTGGGGCTGAGGGTATCCGGCCCGGTGCCGCTGACCAGCCCTGTCCCCACGGCCCAGGCCATGGCCTCCAGGGCGTAGCCGGGCACCTGCCCGGCGTCCCGGTAGGGCGTCAGGTCCCCGGTGGGGGAGCGGGTCTCCCCCCGATACCCCGCCAGGCGGTAGAGGAAGGTGACGATCTGGGCCCGGGAGCACATCAGGTCCGGGGCGAATTGCCCGTCCCCCACCCCGGCGGTGATCTCCGCCCCGGCGCACCAGCCCACGGCCCGGGAAGCCCAGTGGCCGGGGGGCACGTCGGAGAAGACGGCCGCCTCGCCGTCGGGGGACCCGGCGAAGCGGTGGAGGAAGGCGGCGGTCTGGGCCCGGGTGCAGGGGGAATCCGGCCGGAAGGTGCCGTCGGGCCAGCCGGTGACGATGTCCTCCGCCCAGGCCACAGCCGGGGCAAACCAGCTCCCGGCGTCCACGTCGGAGTAGGCCGCCGCCCGGAGGGGCAGGACAGCGGAGAGGGTCAGGATCAGGGCCAGGAGCAGGGCGGGCAGGCGTTGTTTCATGGGGTTCTCCTTCTCATTGCGGGTGCTTTGATTTTTCGGATTATTTCCCCAATATACCACATCGTCGGGGGGAGCGCAATCGGGAAATGCTCCCTTCGGGAAAGAGCCCCGCACCCCCGGAGGTCCGTTGCCATAGAATGACGGGAAAGAAGGTGATTCCTTGGAGCCATTCCAACAAGAACGCAACTTCTGGCTGGTGGGCGGGGACCTGCGCCACCGGGCCCTGGCCCGGCTTCTCCGGGAGGAGGGCCACACCGTCCACCTGGCCGCCATCCGGGGGGAGGGTCTGGAGCCCGAGCCCCTGTCCCCCGCCATTTCTCTGGCCCACTGTGTCATCCTCCCCCTGCCGGTGACGGGGCCGGACGGCGTCACCCTCCATACCCCCCTGGCCGGCGAGGCCGTGGCCCTGGCGGACCTTTTGGACCTGCTGGAGCCCGGGCAGCTCCTGTGCGGCGGGCTGGTCTCCCCGGCGGCGGAGGAAGCGGCCCGGGCCCGGGGTCTGGCCCTGGCGGACTACTACGCCCGGGAGGAGTGCAAGATCGCCAACGCCGTTCCCACCGCCGAGGGGGCGGTCCAGTTGGCCTTGGAGGAGCTGTCGTCCACCCTCCAGGGCGCCCCGGTGCTCATCCTTGGCTTCGGCCGGGTGGGGAAGCTCACCGCCCACCGGATGGCCGCCCTGGGGGCCCGGGTCACCGTGGCCGCCCGGGGGTATGACGAGCTGGCCTGGGCGGCGGCCTACGGCTGCCAGACCGTGGCCCTGGCCCATCTGAGCTGCGAGCTGGGGGCCTTCGCCCTCATCGTCAACACTATCCCCGCCCCGGTGCTGGACGGGGATAAGCTGGCCTGGGTCCGGCCTGACGCCTTTCTCCTGGACCTGGCCTCGGCCCCCGGAGGCATCGACCGGGGAGCGGCGAGGAAACGGGGCCTGCGGGTGACCCAGGCCCCCGGCCTGCCGGGGCGCACCGCCCCCGTGGCCGCGGCGGCGGCCATCCGGGACGCGGTCTATCATATCCTGGGGGAAGAGGAGGAGAGACAGCATGGATGATCTGCGCATCGGATTCGCCCTTACCGGATCCTTCTGCACCATCGGCGGGGCCCTGACGGCCCTGGAGGAGACCCTCCGGCGTTGGCCGGGTACCACCGCCATCCTGTCCGAGACCGCCGGGTCCACCGACACCCGGTTCGGCCGGGCGGCGGACCTGCGGCGGCAGCTCACCGACCTCACCGGGGCCCCGGTGGTGGATTCCATCCGGGAGGCGGAGCCCATCGGACCCAAAATGCTCCTGGACGCCCTGGTCATCGCCCCCTGCACGGGGAACACCCTGGCCAAGCTGGCGTGCGGGGTGGCGGACACAGCGGTGACCATGGCGGCCAAGGCCCATCTCCGCAACGGACGGCCGGTGGTGGTGGCGGTGTCCACCAACGACGGCCTGGCGGGGGCCGCCCGGAACATCGGGGAGCTCCTGTGCCGGAAGCACTACTACTTCGTCCCCTTCCGCCAGGACGACCCGGCAGGGAAGCCCACCTCCCTGGTGGCGGACCTCTCCCTGGTGCCCGACACCCTGGCGGCAGCCCTGGAAGGCAGGCAGCTCCAGCCCCTCCTGCTGGGGCCGCCCGGCGTTGCAGGGGCAACTTGACAGAGGGGCGGAGTATGGTATCATAGCAGCAAGTCATCTCCTTTGTGAGGAGAACAAAGAAAGGGTGGGATACCATGTTCCGCAAAATGAGACGATTCAAGCAGCAGCTGCCGGAGGAGCAGTGCGTGGAGATCCTGAAGGCCGAGCCCCGGGGGGTCCTGGCGGTGCTGGGAGACGGGGGGTACCCCTACGCTGTGCCCCTGGACTTTGTCTATAAGGACGGCAAGCTCTACTTCCACAGCGCCATGGAGGGCCACAAGGTGGACGCCCTCAAGGCCTGCGACAAGGCCTCTTTCTGCGTCATGGACAAGGGCGAGCCGGTGGAGGGCGACTGGGCCCTGTGGTTCAACAGCGTCATCTGCTTCGGCCGGATGCGGCTGGTGGAGGACCAGGCGGAGACCATCGCCATTGCCCGGGACCTGGGGCTGAAATACTACCCCAGCGAGCAGGACGTGGAGGACGAGATCAAGAAGGACGGACACCGGGTGCTGTGCATGGAGCTGACCATTGAGCACATGACCGGGAAGCACGTCCACGAGAAGTGAGAAAGGGGGAACCATGCCCACTCCCCCTGGGGAGGGGGATCATGGTTCCCCTTGAAGCTGAAAAAATGGCACAGCGCATAGGCGCTCGTGCCATTTTTTGCTATTCGCTTTTCTCAAAGGCCAGCCGGGGGTCGTTGTCCTCTACCACATAGATCACCCCGCGGTATTGGAAGCCCAGCTTTTTCAGCAGGCTCTGCATGGGGCGGTTGTCGCCGTGGGTGTCCATGCGCAGGTGACCGCATTGGGCAAAGGCCCACTCCAGGCAGAAGCGGCCCGCGCCCTTGGAGCCCTCCGCGGCGGCGATGCGGTGGACCACTCCGTAGGGGGTGGGATCGGCCCATTGGCCGTCCTGGATGTCCCGGTAGGTGGGCTCGATCTCCGGGCCCATGTCGAAGAAGAAGACCGCCCGGATGGCCCCGTCCTCGGTGCAGACGTAGCTTTTGCCCGCCGCCATGTCCTGGCGGATCAGGGCTTCCGGGGGCCAGCCCGTGGGGCCCCACTGCCGGGGGTTGCCGTGGTCCGCCATGAACCGCCGGGCGTAGGCGTAAATGTCCATCACCGCCGGCAGGTCGGACAAAGTAGCTTTGCGGATCTCCATGTTACAGAAGCTGATCCTTGATGGCCAGGATCTCCGCGCCGTTGGAGCAGGCGGGGCAGAAGCAGAACTTCCCGCCGTTTGCCTTGTGCTCCCGGGCCTGGGCGGCCATGCCCTTGGCCTGTTCCGCGCCGAACATAGCGGCGGCGGCGGGAGAGCCGAAGAAGGCGATGGTGTCGTCGATGGTGTTCACGTCGGCCTCCAGCTCGGCGATAAGGGTCTTGGTGGCGGCGGCTTCATGGTCCCCGCCGGACTCCTGGAGCCACTCCATGCCCACTTCCTTCAGCTCCGGGCAGCAGCTTGGGGCGGCGATGGCGGCCCGGAGCTTTTCCGTGACGAAATTGCGCTGTTCCAATGTCATGGGGAATCCCTCCTGTGTTGTTCTTGGGGCCATTGTACCCTATTTCATCGGAAAAGTAAATGAAAACCCCTTGTTCTTTTCCCGCCTGTGGCCTATACTTGGGGTATCGCATAGATTGCAACGGTTTGACATCGTGACATCAACCATAGAGGAGGAACAACCATGAACATCAGTCTGCTGGAACCCCTCGGCGTTCCCGCCGAGACCATCGAGGCCCTGGTCGCGCCCTTCAAGGCCCAGGGGCATACCTTCACCTATTACGACACCAAGACCACCGACCTGGAGGAGCTCAAGCGCCGCAGCGCCGGCCAGGACGTGGTGATGATCGCCAACAACCCCTACCCCGACGAGGTGGTCCGGGCGGCGGACGCCCTGAAGCTCCTGGCGGTGGCCTTCACGGGCATCGACCATGTGGGCCTGGCGGCCTGCAGGGAGAAGGGGGTCACCGTGTGCAACTGCGCCGGGTACTCCAACGTCTGCGTGGCCGAGCAGGTCATCGGCATGGCCATCAGCCTCCTGCGGTACTTCCCTGCCTGTGACAAGGTGGTCCGGGAGGGGGGCACCTCCGCCGGCCTGGCGGGCCAGGAGATCGCCGGGAAGACCGTGGGCGTCATCGGCCCCGGCCAGATCGGCTTCCGCACCGCCCAGCTCTTCCAGGCCTTTGGAGCCAAGGTCCTGGCCTATGCCCGCCATGAGCGGGAAGAGGTCAAGGCGGCGGGGATCGAGTACGTCTCCCTGGACGAGCTGCTGGCCCAGAGCGACATCGTCACCCTCCACACTCCCAACAACGCCGAGACCAGGGGGATGATCGGGAAGGACCAGATCGCCAAAATGAAGCCCACGGCCTACTTCATTAACTGCGCCCGGGGGCCCATCGTGGACAACGCCGCCCTGGCGGAGGCCCTGAACGCCGGGAAGATCGCCGGAGCTGCCATCGACGTGTTTGACATGGAGCCCCCCATCCCCGGGGATTATCCCCTGCTCCAGGCAAAGAACACGCTGCTGACGCCCCATGTGGCCTTTTTGACCAAGGAGGCCATGGTGCGCCGGGCGGACATTGAGTTTGCCAACGTGGCGGCCTTCCTGGCGGGGCAGCCGGAGAATGTCTGCGGGCTGTAAGCGGCCTGCGGCAATCGAGAATATACCAGCAAACAAAAAACCAGCGAAGCGACTGCGTGCCGCTTTGCTGGTTTTTACTACGTAAAGCCTCGCAGAGTTTTCCCGGCTTTGCCGGGGAAAAAAGTATTATCGTTTTTTCGCCGGGTTTCCCGGTGAAAAAACACGTCTCGCGAAGAGAGTGTGCCCGTAGGGCGCGCGAACGAAGCGCAGGGAAGGGTTTAAAAGGGGAACCATGATCCAGCTCCCCCGCAGGGGGAGTGGGCATGGTTCCCCTTTTCTTTCCTTACATTTTTCCCACAGCCTCGAATTCTTCTACGATCTCCTGGGCCGGAGGCGCGGTAGCGAGAGACACCACCACAATGGCAATCAGAGACACGATGAAGGCGGGCAGGAGCTCATAGATGCTGAAGGCCCCGCCCATGGGCGCGATGAGGTACTTCCAGATGAAGACCATGGCGCCGCCGGCGATCATCCCCGCCAGGGCTCCCTGCCGGTTCATCCGCTTCCAGAACAGGGCCAGGATCATCACCGGCCCAAAGGCCGCGCCGAAGCCCGCCCAGGCGAAGGACACGATGCGGAAGACCGAGCTGTTGGGGTTCCAGGCCAGGAGAATGCCCACGATGGCGATGCCCACCACGGTGAGCCGGGCCGCCGTCATGGAGGCCTTCTGGCTGAGCTTCACCCGGAAGAAGTCCTGGACCAGGTCCTGGGACACGCCGGAGGCGGCAGTGAGGAGCTGGGAGTCCGCCGTGGACATGGTGCAGGCCAGGATGCCTGCCATGACGATGCCGGCGATAAGGGCGAAGAAGACCCCGTGGGTGCTGAGCAGATCCGCCAGCCGGATGACGATGGTCTCCGACTCCGAGCTGGAGGTCAGGAAGGGGATGGCTCCCGCCTTGCTGACGCTGTAGCCGATGATGCCGATGAGCATGGCGATGGCCATGGAGATGACCACCCACACCGAGGCGATCCGCCGGGAGATCTTCAGCTTCTTGCTGTCCTGGATGGCCATGAACCGCAGAAGGATGTGGGGCATCCCGAAGTAACCCAGGCCCCAGGCCAGGGTGGACACGATGCTCAGGAAGGGGAAGGAGCCGGCCTCTCCGGTGGAGGCGTCGTAGCCCTTTGTCAGGTCCAGGTAGCCCGGCAGGGCGGCGGCGTTGGCCGTTACCGTGTCCCAGCCCCCGGCCTGTTCAATGGCGAAGAAGACGATGAAGATCAGGGCGAAGGTCATGACGATGGACTGGATCAGGTCCGTGGTGGACACCGCCAGGAAGCCCCCCAGGACGGTGTAGCCGATGACCACGATGGCCCCCACGATCATGGCCCCGTGGTAGTTCACCCCGAAGAGGGAGTTGAACAGGGTGCCGATGGCCTTGAAGCCCGAGGCGGTGTAGGGGATGAAGAAGATCAGGATGATGGCCGCGGCGATGCAGGAGAGGACCTTTTTCTCATCCCGGAACCGCCGGGAGAAGAAGTCCGGGATGGTGATGGCCCCCATGTGGGCGGAGTAGTTCCGCAGGCGCTTGGCGGTGATAAGCCAGTTGAGATAGGTCCCCGCCGCCAGGCCGATGATGGTCCAGCCCACCTCCGCTACGCCGGCGATGTAGGCCAGGCCGGGCAGGCCCATGAGCAGGTAACTGGACATATCCGAGGCCTCGGCGCTCATAGCCGTGACGATGGGGCCCAGCTTCCGGCCTCCCAGGTAGAACTCCCCGGAGTTGGAGCCGCCGCCTCTGCCGCTGTAGAAGACGCCCACCGCCACCATGGCGATGAGGTAGACGGCAATGGCGATGATGATACAGAGTTTCGCTGTGGTCATAGTCTTTCCTCGCTCTCTTTGGAGAATAGTATAAAAAGGGCGGGCCCCGTCGGACGCCGCCGAATTTTCTGTCCCCTATCATACCACGACTAAAAATAGACTGCAATACAGAACGGAGTATAGACTAAATTCTATACTCCGTTCAGATAATTTATCAAAAATTGATTGATATTAAAAGAAAAATTGAGGATACGGAACTTAGGGTAAAAAGCTGCTCAAAAATCCGGGTAAAACTTTAGCCGAATAATCCCGCAGGGAGTATTCCCCCCCGCACAGGCACCAGTCGTACATCAGGGCCCGCTCGCACAGGGCGTAGAGCTTGACCATCTCGCTGACGCTGAGCCGGTCGGTGAGCTGGCCCTCCTCACGGCCCCGGCTGATGATCTTCCGCAGCAGGCGGTAATAGGTCCGGCGGTAGTCCAGCAGGTGCTTGTCCCCGCTGGTGACCAGTTGGGTGGACAGGAGCCGGGCCAGGAGCTCCAGGGAAACGGAGTTCTCAATGGTGCGGAAGAGCTCGCTGTTGAGGAAGAGGAGCTGGTCCAGGGCGGGCATGGCGGGGTCCATGGTCTCCATCAGGGCCTCGTACTTCTCGTCGAAGAGGTCCGAGAGGGTGGAGAGGAGGGCATCCTTGCCGTCGAAGTAGTGATAGAAGGAACCCTTGGAGGTCTGGGAGGCCTCGATGATCTCCTCCACGGTGGTGTGCTCATAGCCCTGCTCGTAAAAGAGCTGCCAGGCGGCGGAGACGATGCGCCCCCGGGTGTTGCGGCTGTTTCGTTTTGCCATGGAGGTCCTCTCCTTTCCCGATGAACCTGCGGCGGGTGATGGGTGCGGGACTCGCTCATACCTTGAAATAGGCCTCGATCTCCGCGCGCTTGGCGGGGACGGACCCCTGGATCATGGAGGGCTGGCCGCCTCCCTTGCCCCCCAGGGCGCCGCAGATGGTCTTGCTCTCCGCCCGGAGGTCCACGGTCCTGCTGCCCATGACGAAGCGGTAGCCGCTCTCGTCGGAGCCGGTGAAGGCGGCGCAGATGCCTCCGCACTTCTCCATCCCGGCGTTGACCAGGGACCGGAGGGTGTTGGGGTCCAGCCCCTCCTCAAAGAGGCAGAGGTTCCCGTCGGTGGCGGGGAGGGCCTTGATCTTTTCGGCGGCCAGGGCCCGCTTGGCCCCGGTGAGGGCGAACTCCGTGTCCGCCAGGACCTGCTTGAGCCGGTCCACCCCCTGGGCCACCTCGGGCTGCTTCACCGACAGGGCGGCGGAGATGGCGGCCACGCTCTCGTGCTTGGCCTGGTAGTCCCGGTGGG
>Ga0256405_10010850_pt1 | contig 11849 bp, 13 predicted proteins | sample RumenRJG_02DNA_FD_189096 | JGI IMG/M metagenome (GOLD analysis project Ga0256405, IMG submission 189096) | Bovine rumen microbial communities from Lethbridge, Alberta, Canada - RJG_02 | ecosystem: Host-associated > Mammals > Digestive system > Stomach > Rumen | place: Canada: Alberta...
TGCTGCGTCAGCCCCAGTACAAGCCGTTCTCCCAACACCAGATGGTCATTCTGCTCATCGCGGCGCTCAACCACACGATGGAAAACGTCCCCATCGACCAGCTGCTCACCTATCGCGAGAAGCTGCTCGAGCGCATCGAGGCCGACCACGACCACATCTGCCGCCGCATCGACCGCAACGGCAAGCTCTCCGAGCGCGACAAGCAGGATCTGCTGGACGCGACAAAGGCATTCGCCCAGCGCTGGCTGCACAGCGGCGGGGAGGACGAGGAGGTGCTCGCCGATGGCGAACACTAAGGAGCTCAAGGATCGCATCAAGGCGGTACAGGAGACCAAGAAGATCACCAACGCCATGTATCTGATCTCCTCCACCAAGCTGCGCCGCGCCCGCATCGACCTCGCCAACACCCGACCCTACTTCGACGCGTTGCGCTCGGAGATCGCCCGGATGCTCCGCGTGGACGAGAGCTATCAGAGCCGCTACTTCTTCTCCGCCGACGGCAAGGCGCCGGAGGGCGGCGTGTGCGGCATTCTGGTCATTACGGCGGACAAGGGCCTCGCGGGAGCCTACAACATGAACATGATCCGCGCGGCGGAGGCGCTGAGCCGGGAAAAGCCCGGCGCGGAGATCTTCGTCGTCGGCGAGGTGGGGCGGCGCTACTTCGCCTCCCACAAGTTCCCCATGACCTTCCTCGGCGGCGCCACCAGCCCCACCATGGAGACCGCCCGCGGCATCTGCACCGATCTTCTCGATCGCTACGACGGCGGGGAGCTCAACGAGCTGACCGTGATCTACACGGACATGAAGAACTCGCTGACCTCCGTGCCGCTGACCCACCGGCTGCTGCCGCTTGAGCGCGGCTCCTTCGCCCGTCCCACGGACGGTTTGAGCGCGCCGCTGGAATTTGTCCCCTCTCAGGACGCCGTCATCAAGGGCGCCATGCGCAGCTACCTGAGCGGCTTCATCTATTCCGCCCTGCTCGACAGCTTCTGCTCCGAGCAGAACGCCCGCGTCACCGCCATGGACGCGGCGAACGTCAACGCGCAGGAGCTGCTGGGCGATCTGTCCTTGCAGCTCAACCGCTCGCGTCAGGCCGCCATCACGCAGGAGATCACGGAGATCTCCGCGGGCGCGCAGGCGCAGCGCAACAAAAAGAAGAAGTAAGGAGGCGTCGGGCTTGACAACAGGAACGATCAGACAGATCGCCGGCCCGGTGGTCGACGTACAGTTTGAAACGGGGCAGCTGCCCAAAATCAAAGAAATCGTCCTCGCCGAGGTGGGAGAGGAAAGGCGCGTCATGGAGGTCTGCCAGCACATCGGCGGCGACGTGGTGCGCTGTGTCATGCTCTCCGGCAGCGAGGGCCTGTATCGCGGTATGAGCGTCACCGCCCCGGGTCACAGCATCACCGTGCCTGTGGGCAGCGCCACGCTGGGCCGTATGTTCAACGTTCTCGGCGACCCCATCGACGGCGGCGAAGCCGTGGCGGAGGGCACGGAGCGCATGAGCATCTACCGCAGCGCCCCCAGCTTTTCCGAGCTGACTCCGTCGGTGGAGATCCTGGAGACCGGCATCAAGGTCATCGACCTGCTCGAGCCCTACGCCCGAGGCGGCAAGATCGGCCTGTTCGGCGGCGCGGGCGTCGGCAAGACGGTGCTCATTCAGGAACTGATCCACAACGTCGCCATGGAGCACGACGGCTACTCCATCTTCACCGGCGTCGGCGAGCGTTCCCGCGAGGGCAACGACCTCTGGCACGAGATGCAGGAGAGCGGCGTCATCAACAAGACCGCGCTGGTGTTCGGTCAGATGAACGAGTCCCCGGGCGTGCGTATGCGTGTGCCGCTGAGCGGGCTGACCATGGCGGAGTACTTCCGCGATAAGGAAAAGCGCGACGTGCTGCTGTTCATCGACAACATCTTCCGTTTCGTGCAGGCGGGCAGCGAGGTTTCCACGCTGCTGGGCCGTATGCCCTCCGCGGTGGGCTACCAGCCCACGCTGGCAGGGGAGATGGGCGAGCTCCAGGAGCGCATCACCTCCACCGAAAACGGCTCCATCACCTCGGTGCAGGCGGTCTACGTCCCCGCGGACGACCTGACCGACCCCGCCACCGCCACCACGTTCACGCACCTTGACGCCACGACCGTTTTGTCCCGTAAGATCGTGGAGGAGGGCATCTATCCCGCCGTCGACCCGCTGGAATCCACGTCCCGCATTTTGCAGGCCGACACCGTGGGCGAGGAGCACTACCGCATCGCCCGCACGGTGCAGGAGGTATTGCAAAAGTACCGCGAATTGCAGGACATCATCGCCATCCTCGGAATGGACGAGCTGAGCGACGAGGACAAGCTGACGGTCTACCGCGCGCGCAAGATCAAGCGCTTCCTCTCCCAGCCCTTCCATGTGGGCGAGAAGTTCACCGGCATCCCCGGCACCTACGTCAAGCTGGAGGATACCCTCAAAGGCTTCGGCGCGATCATCGCCGGCGAGATGGACGACGTGCCCGAGGCGGCGTTCTATAACGTAGGAACCATTGACGACGCGCTGGTCAAGGCCAAAACGCTGGGTGTGTGATCATGGCTGCTACCTTCAATCTGCACATCCGCTCCGCCGACCGGGACTTCTACGAGGGTGAGTGCACCGCGCTGTCCCTGCGTCTAAGCGACGGTGAGCTCGGCTTTCTGGCGAATCACAGCCCCATGGTCGCCGCCATCGTGCCGGGGCTGCTCACCTACCGCACACCGCAGGGCGAGACCGTGGCTGCCGCCGCGGGCAGCGGCATCGTACGCTTCGCGGACAACGACGCGCTGGTGCTGCTCGACAGCATCGAGCGCCCGGAGGAGATCGACGTGGCGCGCGCCCGAACCGCCGTGGAGACGGCGGAGGCCGCCATCCGGGAGAGCAAGACCCGTCAGGAGCGCCTCAAGGCCCGTTCCGACTTGGAACGCGCGAAAAACCGCCTCAAAGCGGCGGACGTACCCCAATAACCGACCAAAACCGCCGAAGCGACATGCGCTTCGGCGGTTTTGTAACCAAATCGTTGCTTGTCTCACCTCTGCTTCCGTTGTAGAATAGAGTCAGCTTATTCTACGGGGGAATGCCCATGAAACGCCCGGTTTCCGCCCTGCTGGCGCTTTGTGCCCTGCTGCTGGCGGGCTGCGCAAAAACTGAACCTCCTCCCGCGCCCCCGGCTCCGCCGAGCGAAGTCGCCGCGCCCCCTGAGCCGGTGAGCGAACCCGCTCCGCCCCCGCCGGAGCCGGGCGTGACGGTCTACTCCTTTGACGGCGTGGAGATCCCCGTGCCGACGAATTATCTCGAATTACTGGTCGTCGAAACCGACCTGGAAGCGTGGAACGCTCATCATGCGCCGCTCATCTCCTTCTCTGAGAAGGCCTCCGTGGAGGCGGGGCAGCTGGATCACCCCGGCGAGGACTGGGGCGACGGGATGCTGTGCACGATCTCACGGCTGGATCGCATCGGCTTCGAGAGCTTCCTCTCCGGGGACGAGTCCCCCGGCTCCATGGTCTTTGCCCGGAGCGGGGAGGAGGCCTACTATCTCATCGACTGTCCCACCGACGTGCGGCTGTACCGCGGCGACAAGGAGCCGGACAGCGTCAGCCTCGGCGCATGGTCGAAGCTCTGCTCCTGGGCGGACACGCTGCCGCAGGAGATCATTGAGCGCAACAGCCTCGAAGCCTACGACGCCCACGACCTGCTGGACGCCGATTACACCTACGGCGGGGAACATGTGGAGCTGGGCTACCGCATCCCCGGTGAGCCCATGGATCTGGTGCTGCTGGCGCTGTCCCAGCCCGCGAAGCAGGGGGACGGCGGCATCTGGTGCGTGGAGCGAGTGCGCTATGTTTACAGCGACTACGACATGACCGACACGCATCTGGTCTTTCCCGCCGGTCTCGGTGTCGATCAGACCGCCGCCGACTACTACGCCGCCATGCAGGCGGAATGCGACGCCGGGGAGCATCCCGAACAGCTCTCCGCGCTGGGCGCGGCAGTGAGTTACGCGCGCTCCACCGCGTGGCTGTTCGGCGAGGATGTGTCCGCGACGGACTTTGAAGTGGTCGAAACATTGGGTTAATACGCGAAAAGGAGGGTGCTTCGGCACCTTTCTTTTTGTTCGCTTTACCATCTTGCGCATCCGGTCAATTTCCCGCATAATGTACCACATAAAACGAAAGGGGATACTTTATGCAGCTTCTGATCGACCGCATCCGTGCCGAGGGCAAGGTCCTGCCCGGCGACATCATCAAGGTGGACGGTTTCCTGAATCACCGCGTCGACACCAAGCTTCTGTGCGAGCTGGCGGACGAATTCGCAAAATACTTCCCCATGGACAAAATCACCATGGTTCTGACAGCTGAAGCAAGCGGCATCGCGCTGGCTACGATCTGCGCCCAACGTTACGGTGTACCCCTGCTGTTCGCCAAGAAGGCGAAGAGCGACAACATCGAGGGCGGTCTGTACCAGAGTGATGTCTTTTCTTATACCTATAAGAAAAAGGTCACCTACATCATCTCCCAGGAGTGGCTCCACGCCGACGACCATGTGCTCATCATCGACGACTTTATGGCCAAAGGCAACGCCATGCAGGGCCTCGTTGACCTTGTGAATGCCGCGGGCGCCACGCTTGAGGGCATCGGCATCGCCGTGGAGAAGGGCTTCCAGGGCGGCGGCGACCGCTTCCGCTCTCTGGGCGTTCCCTACAAGGCGCTGGCCGTCATCGACAAGGTGGAGGGCACCGAGCTTGTTTTCCGCGAGGACTGATACAGGTTGTCCCTCTTATTCCTGATTGTTCCGTAATAATCTTTAAAGGAGGCTTTTCCTTATGTCTGGTAACGTTCGTCCCGCATCCATGGAACGCATCACCACGCCTGAATTGGCGAATGCGTTCATCCAAGAGCAGGTGGCCGCGCTGCGTGAGCAGATCGGCAACAAGAAGGTGCTGCTGGCGCTCTCCGGCGGCGTGGATTCCTCCGTCGTCGCGGCGCTCCTCATCAAGGCCGTGGGCAAGCAGCTGGTCTGTGTCCACGTCAACCACGGGCTGCTGCGTAAGGGTGAGCCGGAGCAGGTCATCAAGGTGTTCCGCGACGAGCTGGGCGCGGAGCTGATCTACGTCGACGCTGTGGATCGTTTCCTCGACGCCCTCGCCGGGGTGGACGATCCCGAGCAAAAGCGCAAGATCATCGGCAAGATCTTTATCGACGTGTTCGCCGAGGAGGCGAAGAAACTCGACGGCATCGAGTTCCTCGGTCAGGGCACCATCTACCCTGACATCCTCGAATCCGACGGCATCAAGAGCCACCATAACGTGGGCGGCCTGCCCCCGGAGCTGAACTTTGAGCTGGTGGAGCCGGTCAAGTTGCTCTACAAGGACGAAGTGCGCGTGGTCGGCAAGGCGCTGGGCCTGCCGGACAGCATGGTGTACCGTCAGCCGTTCCCCGGTCCGGGCCTCGGCGTCCGCTGTGTCGGCGCCATCACCCGCGACCGTTTGGAGGCTGTGCGCGAGAGCGACGCGATCCTCCGCGAGGAGTTTGCCAACGCGGGCTTGCAGGGCACGGTGTGGCAGTACTTCACCATCGTCCCCGACTTCAAGTCCACCGGTATCACCGACGGCAAGCGCACCTATGACTGGCCGGTGGTCATCCGCGCCATCAACACCGTGGACGCCGTCACCGCTGAGGTCGCGGAGCTGGATTTTGCGCTGGTGCAGAAGATCGTCAAGCGCATCACCAGCGAGGTCAAGGGCGTCAACCGCGTACTGTGGGACGTGACACCCAAGCCCAGCGCCACCATCGAGTGGGAATAAATAAAACCGTCCCGAAAGCCGCATAAACAAAGGCTTTGCGAGGCGCAAAAACGTCATTTGATAGCAATTTGATAGCAGAAACCCAAACAGGGTTTACTTACTTTGCTGCCACCGCGCAGGTGGTTTGCAGGTTGTCCTGAATATGGAGAAACGGCATCGCCGGCTAAAGACAAGCCAGCGATGCCGTTTTTTAGTTTTCATCCTCTTTCAGCGCCTCGGTGAACCAGTCGCTGAACTCCTGCGACGGCGCGCTCTCCCAATGTTCCGTGAGATCGCCGTCCGGGTAAAAGTGCCGCCAATGGTCATAAGTGGTCTGATTGATCGTCCCGTCTTGCAGCTTCTTTCGGGCAGCCTGCCAAGCGGCAAGCATTTCGTGCAGCCGTTCGGCGTCTGCTCCCTTGGTGCGATCTACCCGCAGGCAGACATCTCCATCCGCTTCCTCCACCGCCAGCCCGTACATATCCTCCAGCGCAAAGAGCGTCTGCATCAGTCCCGTGTCGGTGTCGATGTCCGGCACTTCGAGCGCCGCGGGGGATACCATCAGCACTCTGGCAATCTCCGCCGTGATCTCCGCCTTGGGTGTCCGGTTGCCGGTTTCGTACTGCGCAATGCGCACATCGGCGGTCTTTTCCGGGAAGCCCACCGCCAAACCGAGATACTTCTGCGTCATGCCCCGCATGGTGCGAATATAGCGAATCCGTTCGCCAATCGCCATAGACATCAACTCCTATCCGTGAATTGAGTTGAGCAAAGTATAACATATCCGTTTAAGAATAGTCAAGAGGAACTATAACAAAAATGTTAATTATTTTTGTGCAAACCCCTTGACATTAACATATCTGTTAATGTATAATCTTTAACGAAAATGTTAAACAGAAAGGAGGCGATACTGTGTCAGGCACCATGTTCATGCGCGTGGAGGAGGTCGCCAAGGAGTTGGATGTATCCATCCCCTACGCCTACAAGCTGATTCGTTCGATGAACGAGGAGTTGAAAAAGACCGGCTGCATCACAATAGCGGGCCGGATCGACCGGAAGTTTTTCCAAGAGAAATTTTATGGAACGCGAAGTGAAAGGAGAGACCCCTAATGGCAGCATTCAAAAACAAGGACAACGGAACGTGGTACGTCCAGTTCCGCTATACCGACTGGCAGGGCAACCGGCAGCAAAAGCTCAAGCGTGGCTTTGCCACCAAGCGGGAGGCTCAGGAGTGGGAACGCGAGTTTCTGCTCAAGAAGCAGGCTGACATCGACATGACCTTTGAGAGCTTTGTCCAGCTCTATGAGAAGGACGTCAAGCCCAAGCTGAAGCTCAACACATGGCTGACGAAGGAGAGCATCATCCAGAAGAAGATCCTGCCCTACCTCGGCAAGCGCAAGCTCTCGGAGATCACAGCCAGAGACGTAATCGACTGGCAGAACGAAATCCGCAGCATGACCGACAGCAAAGGAAAACCCTACTCGTCCACTTACCTGAAAACGGTACATAACCAGCTCAGCTGCATCTTCAATCACGCCGTCCGGTACTACGGCTTGCAGGTCAATCCCGCAGCAAGAGCGGGAAACATGGGAACCGAGGAACGGCGGGAGATGCTGTTTTGGACGCAGGAGGAATATCGGCGCTTTGCCGACGCCATGATGGACAAGCCGCTTTCCTACTACGCCTTTGAGATGCTCTACTGGTGCGGCATCCGCGAGGGCGAGCTGCTGGCGCTGACGTCCGCAGACTTCGATTTCACGGCGGGAACGGTAAGCATCAACAAGACCTACAACCGGCTGCGCGGGCAGGATGTGATTACCTCGCCCAAGACGAAAAAGAGCAACCGCGTTGTCAAGATGCCCCAGTTCCTCTGTGATGAGATGCAGGACTACTTGAAGCTGTTCTACAGCACCGACACCGAGGCACGCATCTTCCCTGTCAGCAAGCACTACCTCAAGCATGAGATGGCGCGCGGCTGCAAGGAAACCGGCGTCAAGCCGATCAGAATCCATGACATCCGGCACAGCCATGTCTCGCTTTTGATCGACATGGGCTTTTCCGCTCTGGCGATCGCGGAGCGCGTCGGTCATGAGAGCATTGACATTACTTACCGTTATGCACACCTCTTTCCCTCGCGGCAGACCGAGATGATGCAAAAGCTGGAGGCAAAGTGGACTGAGAAAGGAGAACGAAATGTCGCTGAAGAACCGTGACGAGCACAACCGCTGGCGCAACATCACCGTCGCGTTCCGAGTGTCGCCGGAGGAGGACAAGCTGATCGAGACCGCCGTGCGGCTCTCCGGGCTGACCAAGCAGGACTACATCACGCGACGCCTGACTGACCGTGAGGTGGTCGTGCAGGGCAATCCGAGAGTGTTCAAGGCGCTGCGGAACCAGCTCGCCGCCGTGCTGGACGAGCTGCGGCGCATCGAAGCCGGCGCAGGCGTCCATGACGACCTGCTGAGCGTGATTGGCATGATCGCCGCGATTATGGATGGAATGAAGGAGGATTCAAGATGAGCAACACAAAAGAAATGACCGCCCCAATCGCATCTGTTGGCGCAGACGCGGGGCAGTCAATCCCTGATAACACAGTCAGTATAGCAGATGAGAACGCGGAATACAAGAAAAAGTTGCTTGAGGTTCAGCGCTTTTGCGACCCGATGCACCTCAACACCCTTTCCATGAATGATTTGTTTGACTGTTCCTTTACCAGCAGGCCGCCGTTGATCGACGGTCTGCTGTATGCCGGGACGTATCTGCTGGCGGGTGCGCCGAAGATCGGCAAGTCGTTCCTCGTTGCCCAGCTCGCCTACCACGTCAGTATGGGACAAACGCTCTGGGAGTACCCCGTCCGGCAAGGCGGAGTGCTGTATCTGGCGCTGGAGGACGATTACCAACGGTTGCAGGGGCGTATGTCCCGGATGTTCGGCGTGGAGGGCACGGACAACCTGCACTTTGCCATCACGTCGGCGCAGATCGGACTTGGCCTCGTCGAACAGCTTGATAACTTTCTGAAAGAGCGTCCCTACACAAGGCTCGTCATCATCGACACACTCCAAAAGGTGCGCGACGCCATCGGAGAGGCATACAGCTACTCCGGTGATTACGACGCCATCGGGCAGCTCAAGGGCTTTGCGGCCAGCCGGGGTATCTGTCTCCTGCTGGTACACCACACGCGCAAGCAAGCGGCGGACGATGCCTTTGACATGATCTCCGGCACGACGGGTCTGCTCGGCTGTGCGGACGGCGCGCTGCTGCTCCGCAAGGAGAAGCGCACCGACCTAACCGCCACGCTGGACATTGTAGGCCGCGATCAGCCCGACCAGAGGCTCCACCTGACGCGCGATCAGGACAAACTGATCTGGCAGCTTGACCACGCGGAGACAGAGCTTTGGAAACCGCCGCCGGAGCCGTTTTTGGAAAAGATCGCGGCGCTGCTGTCAGAGGACAAGCCCACATGGACAGGCAGCGCGACCGAGTTGGCGGCGCTGTTGGGAGAGGAAATGAGGCCTAACATTCTAACCCGCAGGCTGAACGTCAAGCATGGCAGGCTGAAAAGTGAATACGGAATTTCCTACACAATCAGTCGCAACCGAAACGGAAGCTGCATCAACCTGAAACGGGTGGAATAGGCAGCGTGACGATTGTGACGGTTGTGACGATTCCGGCAGGAGCCGTGGCGGTATTTCAAATACCGTCACAATCGTCACAACCGTCACACGCCCCACATCAAAAGGAGGACGATCCGCATGAAAAACAAATTTTATCTTGAAATGGCCATACCAAGACGTGAACTCTTGTCCATACTGCTTGAAAAAGCGGTGCGGGAAAAGAACTGGGAAAAGATTGCTTCACTGATCGAGCTAAATCCCTATTTCATGGAGGAAGGATTGACGCGTGTTTACCCCATTCTGCCAGTGGAGTACAAATTCAGTGTTCCTCTGAATTGCTACAGCCATCACGGGTATCACATATCCGCCGTCTGTAAGTATGTGCGGCAAGCCAGAGAACTGATGCCAATCGAGCGCCGTATGCCTGCCGAGCTGGCTGCGCTTCCGTCGATCACCGTTTATCGTGCCGGGGCGGAACCGCTATCGGAGGCGGCAAGCTGCAACTCATGGACGACGGAGCCGTTGGTTGCCCGCTGGTATTATGAGATGGCTCGCATCAGCCGGCAGCGGCCCCGCCACATCTATCGCGGCGTCATTGCGCCGGAAGATGTCATCTGGTACACAAACGACCGGCAGGAACGAGAGGTCGTACAGTATCGCGGCGTAAAGCAAATCGAAGAACTTGACCCCGATTCCATTCCGAACCAATCTCCTTGGGGGCAGGCTGCGGAAATCTGAGAGCAAGATTCTACCGCGGGGCCAAAATTCGCATCCTTGCTCGTTTTGGCTCCCGCGGAATCTTGTTGGGGAGTGCCTTCCCCAAACCCTGCTGAACCGGCAACGATGCCGGAATACGATTAGCAAAGGAAGTGAAAATCCATGAGCAAACGCTACAACACGCCGCACCGCCGACACGTCATCAAAACGCGCATGACCGAGGAGGAATACGCGGACTTCACCGAGCGGCTGGCCGCCTGCGGCATCAATCAGTCGGAGTTCCTCCGCCGCTGCATCAACCATGCGACCATCCGCCCCGTGATTACCTTTTCGCCCGTCAACGACGCGCTACTCGCCGAGCTGGGCAAGCTGATTGCCGAATACGGGAAGATCGGCAGCAATCTCAATCAGATCGCGCGGTTTCTCAACGAGTTCGGGCATCCGTATCAGGAGACTGCCGACGAGCTTCACACCGCCGTCGCGGAGCTGGCATCGCTCAAGTTTGAGATATTGAAGAAGGTCGGTGAGATTGTTGGCAACACTGAAACATATCGCCTCTAAGAATGCCGACTACGGCGCTGCCGAGGAATACCTGACCTTTGAGCATGACGAGTTCACTATGAAGCCGACGCTCGACGCAAATGGGCATCGCATCCCCCGAGAGAACTATCGCATCGCAGCACTGAACTGCGGCGGCGAGGATTTTGCCATTGCCTGTATGCGCACTAACCTCCGCTATGGCAAGAACCAGAAACGGGAAGACGTCAAGAGCCACCACTACATCATCAGCTTTGACCCACGCGACGGGCCGGAAAACGGTTTGACAATGGATAAGGCGCAGGCGTTGGGCGAGGCGTTCTGCGCAGAACACTTTCCGGGGCATCAGGCGTTGGTCTGCACTCATGCAGACGGACACAACCACAGCGGTAACATCCATGTGCATATCGTCATCAACAGCGTGCGTATCGCGGATGTGCCGCTGTTGCCTTACATGAACCGTCCAGCTGACACCAAGGCTGGCATGAAGCACCGATGCACCGATGCGGCGATGGAGTATTTTAAGTCCGAGGTCATGGAGCTGTGTCACCGAGAGGGTCTTTACCAGATCGACCTGCTGAACGGAAGCGGCAGCCGCGTCACCGAACGGGAATACTGGGCAGCACGCAAACAGCAGGCGACGCTTGACCGACAGGAAAAGAAACCGACACGGTTTGAGACGGACAAGGAGAAACTGCGCCGAGAGATCCGCGCCGCGCTCCGGGAGGCGACAACCTTTGATGCCTTTGCCGCCCTCCTTGCCCGACGCGGCATCACAGTTAAGGAGAGCCGAGGGCGTCTGTCCTATTTGACGCCTGATCGCACCAAGCCGATCACCGCCCGCAGACTGGGCGACGACTTTGACCGCGACGCCGTCCTTGCGGCATTGGAGCAAAACGCGAAGCGTGAGAAGCGACAACCTGCACGACCCACTGAAAAGCCGAGCATCCGCGAGCAGCTTCGCCGGTTTCAGAGTGTTCAACGGGTTGTGGACATTGAGGCAAAGAGAGCTGAGGGCAAAGGCGTCGGCTATGAGAGATGGGCGAAAACCTTCAATCTCAAGCAGGAAGCAGCGGCGCTCATGGTTTATCAGCAGCACGGCTTTTCCTCTCTGGAGGAAATGGAAGCGGCGCTTTCGACTTCGTATGCTGACCTCCTCGCTGCACAGGCCGCGCTCCAC
>Ga0256405_10010851_pt1 | contig 11848 bp, 11 predicted proteins | sample RumenRJG_02DNA_FD_189096 | JGI IMG/M metagenome (GOLD analysis project Ga0256405, IMG submission 189096) | Bovine rumen microbial communities from Lethbridge, Alberta, Canada - RJG_02 | ecosystem: Host-associated > Mammals > Digestive system > Stomach > Rumen | place: Canada: Alberta...
CTGGAATAAGCTAATTATAGCACCTTTTCAGAAAGAAGGTAGCCTAAAAAAGTCGAATTTGATGTCAAAAATCGATTTTGTGTAATCAGACGATATTTCAGTTGGGTTTTAGTTTTTCATTCAAGGGAGGGAAAGTTTTCTTGATACAGCAATTATAGAGTTTTATAATTGAAAGTATATTTAATAAAAATTAAGATAATAGATAAAAAATTATAACGGTAAATAGTACGTTATGAGTGAATTGTTGTAAAAATTCTATATTTTACTAAAATTTATACTTGCAAAGTGTAAATTTATGTTGTATATCTAAAAAGTAAATAATAGGATTAAATATTTACGTTATATTTAGAATCTGTTCTATAAAAAAGTTGATAAAGGAGGAAAAATGAAATTAATAATGATTTTTCGACTTGAAAAGTCGGAAATAAATAAAGATTGGCGAAGATTATTTCTGTCGTATCTTAAATCGAAAATAGAAGGGGAAAACAAGGAGTATTTTGATAATATGTACGCCAAAGGCAAAACTATTCAGAAACCATTTTGTTTTTGGGGGTATTTCCCAGGCTTAAAGTTTGAAGATGACATTGCCAAGATAGAAGGAAATGAAGTGAAGTTTTATGTATCTTCAACGGATATAAAGTTTTTATTTATGTTAAATAATGCTTGTTTAAAGGGAAAGAACAGTAAATATCCGTTGGCAAATGAAAATTCTATGTGCTTAGTGGATAGCAGAATTTCAAAGACGAAAGACATAGAAGAAACAGAGATTATTGTAAAAATGCTTTCACCATTAGTATGTCGTAGACACAATATAGAAGATAGGGATTTATACTTTTTGCCAGGTGAAGACGGATTTGAAGAAACATTTAAAAATATAATGCAAAGAAAATTTTCAAAAGAAGTTAGTTTACCTAAGTTAGAAGCAATAAAAACTCACAAAGTTGTTATCAAGGCATATGGAGCAAATATTCCATCATCTTTAGGAATATTTAAAATTATGGGAGAATGTAAACAACTAAATGAATTGTACCTTAATGGTATTGGCAGTAAAACATCTGCAGGATTTGGAAAATTTGAAATAATTGGATAGAAAGTGGGAATAAAATGATAGAGATTCTTGAAAACAACAAATATAATAGAAGAATTACTCCATCAGATTGGAGATATTCAGCGGCAATTGTTGGAATGAATGCATTTTTTACCTTCTGCTATATTAAAACAGGAGAAAGAATAAATTATCATTTGACAGAAGATTACATGGAATACAATTTTGAAGATGTTGATTTAAATAATCCAGATCAAAATGTATATCATATGTTTCTTGATTTTGTTCAAGAAAGGTATTCAAAATATTTATCACATTGCATTTTAGAAAGTATTGTTACAAGGTATGTAAATCCAAATAAAGATATGCCAGAGGATAATCTTAAAGTTGTAAAAGAAAGGTTGAAAAATCCAACAATTTGCAAAAAAGTTTTTAAAGACATTAAAGATCCTAAAAGTCAAAAAGAAGAAATTTTAGATTTAATTGAAAAAAATCGATACGAGCTTATTGCTGAAACATATAATAAGGCAAAATCAATGTATATTCAATTTATACATGATGGATCTTTTAGAAAAAGTAAAAAGGATATGAAGGGTATATCGAGATTAGATGGTTATTATGTTGATTTAGGAAAAAAGAAAAAATCATTAGGATATAATTTTGAATTTAATAATTCAATCTTTAATGATGAATTTGAGTTTGAGTATATACCATTTGCGTTTACTAATACGCGAAAAGCGTATTTTATTAATTGTAGCGTGGATTGCAGATTGTTATGTAAAACTTACGATACTATACAAAAAAAAGTTGAAGAAGAAGCTCAGAACAGAAATATTCCAGAAGCTTCAGTGTTAAAACATATTTCGGATTATTTAAAATATGACGTTGAAATTATAACTAAGGAAATAGATAAAACTTATGAAAGTTTGATTCTTAGAAAACAGGCAATAGATATTTTTCAAAGTATTCCTAGTAATATAGTTGCTTCTTTAAAAAGAAAAATGAAATGTGGAGATGATTATATTGATGTATCTGGAAAAGTTGCTGAAGCTATTGTCGAAAAAATTAGGTTAGATGATTTTATACTTCAAGCCATGAAAGAAACGTTAAGTAAAGAAGTGATATTAAATATCATTGATATCAATATAAAAATATATGGAGGAGATGAAAAAATGGAAAAAAATACTTATATTGCAAAATGCAAAGCAGAAGAAGTTGTTCAAGTATTTATAAAACGTAACACGAAAAATAAAATTACGAGTTATCGACAAAAACTGATAGCGGCGTTAAATTTTAAAGATTATGAGAAGTTTAATACTATTTTGTTACAACTTTCATCATATTCAGGAGTTTCATTTGATTTTGCTTATGAACTCTTTGATGATTTTAGTGGCAATAAGAATACGGCTTTTGCATTTGTAAATGCATTAAGTGAAAAAAATCAAAATGTAAAGGAGAATAATTAATTATGGCAAATACAATAACACTAACAGTTATAGCAAATATGACTTCAAATTATTCAGAAGGTTTAGGAAATATTTCTACTGTTCAAAAGGTTTTTAGAAATGGTAAAACATATGCAATACGTTCAAAAGAAAGCTTAAAAAATGCAATTATGGTACAGAGTGGCTTTTATGATGATTTAAAAGTTGATGTTGATGGTGCAACTCAAAAAGATGTCACTAAAGAGAACAACGCAGCCAATTGTAGAGCTTTAGAAGGTGGCTATATGAATACAAAAAATGATACTATTATAAGAAATAGTTCATTTTACGTTACAGATGCTGTTGCATGTGCTGAATATGTTAATGAGACAAGATTTCATAATAACTTATTTATGGCACAAACTTATGCTAAGGCAAACAAATTGAATTTACAAAATGATGCTGGAAAATGTGGATTGATGCCATACCAATATGAATATGATAAATCATTAAAACAATATAGTGTTACTATTAATTTAGATATGATAGGAAAAGATCCAAATTTTGAAGACCAGGAGGCTTCAAATGAAGAAAAAGCAGATAGAGTTATTGCCTTATTAGATGCTATTGAAAATCTTGGTTTAGTTGTAAAAGGAAATTTAGACAATGCAGAACCAATTTTTGCAGTTGGAGGAATTTCTAATAGAATGACACATTATTTTGAGAATGTTGTTAAAGTAGAAGATAATAAATTGCTTATATCAGAAGATTTAAAAGAAAGATTATCAGAAAATTTTAAAGTAGGATTTCAGGATGGAAGTAGCATAGAAAATGCTAAAGAAATCTATGAAGAATTAAATCCTAAAAGTGTAAAAAAAATGTTTGAAGAATTAAAGGATGATATAAGAAAATATTATGGGGTGTAACTTATGAAAGCAGTAAGATTAATTCTGTACCAAAGTCAGGCAAATTATAGAAGAGAAGAAACTGTCGATAATAAGATGACGTATCCGTTACCACCAATGTCTACCGTAATAGGAGCTTTACATGCTGCATGTGGCTATAAAGAGTATCATCCGATGGATGTTAGCATTCAAGGGAAATATGAAACAAAGCAAAAAAAAATATATAGAGATAATATTTTTTTGAATTCTACAATGGATGATAGAGGCATTCTTGTAAAGATGAAAAATCCTAACATGTTATCTCAGGCATATGAAATCGTTTCGAAATCTTTGAAGCAGGGGTCGTCACATGAAAAAGAAGAAAAAACAATAGTTGTAAATAGAGAATTATTAGAAGAATATAAGACATTAAAGGGTCTTATAAAAAAAAGTGATGGGGAAATAAAAAAAGCAACTAAAGAGAATGTTGACAAAGAAATTATAGCTGCTTCAAAAGAAAAAAAGAAAGAATATAAGGAAAAGTTTGATAAATTCGCCACACTTAATCAATCAATAAAGTCTTATGAAGTACTTTATGGGGTAAAACTAATAATTCATATTAGAGCAGATGATAATGTGATTGATGATATTTTAGAGAATGCTTATAACATTCGCTCAATAGGAAGAAGCGAGGATTTTGTTGATGTACAAGAGGTATGTGAAGTAGAACTTTTAAAAGATGCTGATACTATTTTTTGTAACATTAATGAGTATGAGATAAATAATTCTTCCTATGATGAAAAATTGTCTGGATACGTTTCAGCCAAAGCTGTTAAAGATGAAGTACTTGAATGTAATTCAAAAACTTCAGGCAGCAGAGTTGGTGGAACTAAATATTTGCTGAATAAAAATTATCATATTGAAAAAGGAAAGAGAGTTTTTGAAAAAAAATGGGTAATATATTCTAGCGAATATGGAATAAGTGATGAATCAGAATTAGGTGATGAGACAAATGTCTATTATGATGGAAAATATATAGTTAGTTTTGTATAAAATAATCTTGCTTATGAATTGGACATCATAAGCAAGATTTCTTTGAAGAAAGGATAGATGAATGCAGAAAATAGATTTAAGTCTTTTGGCAAAAAGTAATCCATGTTTAACAATAAGACAACATACAGATGATGTAAAAAAGTGCGCAGAAGTTCTTAGCAAGTATTATTCTTTGGAAGAAAGAATTCAGAATTTGCTTTTAAAATCATGTGAATTTCATGATTACGGTAAATGTAATGAAGAATTTCAAAACAGATTAAATCAAGGAACAAAGTTTGATGATGAGAAAGAGTTGCCGCATAATTTTTTGTCAGTTTTTTTTATTGATAAAGAACAATTCGAAAATGAAGAGGATTATTATATAGTGTGCTATTCAGTTTTGTATCATCATAGTTTTAGAAATAAATCAGTAAGTGATTTATTATCAAATGATATGAAAGGTATACGAAACCATTTGTTAGAAAATGTTGAGCATTTTAAAATAAAGAGAAAAACATTTTCCAAAATAGAGGATGTTAGAAATAATGATAGTACTATTATAGTTAAGGGATTATTAAATCGTTGTGATTATGCTGCAAGTGCTGGAAATACAGTTGAATATAAAAATGATTTTATGCTTCAAAAAATGGAAGATATGATGAGTAAATGGAAGCAGATTAATAATAATTCGAATTGGAATGAGATGCAAAAATTTTGTAGAAATAATTCTGCAAAAAATTTGATTATTACAGCTGCCACAGGTATGGGAAAAACAGAAGGATCATTATTATGGATTGGAGATAATAAAGGTTTTTATATTTTACCATTGAGAAGCGCAATAAATAGTATTTTTTTACGTATTTCAAGAAATATTTTAGAAGGAGAAAACATTAAAAAAAGAGTTGCACTTTTACATTCAGATAATATAAGCTTCATTGCAAAACAAAAAGATAAGGCTTTTATGGAAATTGATTTAAAAACATATAAAGCAAAATCAAAACAGTTTTCTATGCCAATGACTATTTCAACACCAGATCAGTTATTTGATTTTGTTTTTAGAACGGGGAATTATGAAATGAAGCTTGCTACATTGGCTAATTCCAAAGTAGTTATAGATGAAATTCAAGCATATGATGCAACAATGTTATCATATCTAATAAAAGGAATACATGACATAATGAGACTTGGAGGAAAAGTAGCAATATTTACAGCAACCTTACCACCATTTGTAATAGATTTATTAAAAAAAGATTATGAAGGAAATCAATATGACTTTGTATCAGGGGAGTTTAATCCAAATTCCATAAGACATAATTTGAAAACTCTTATTAGTGAAATCGATGTTAATATAATTGTAGATAAGGCAAATAAAAACTATAAAGAAAAAAAGAACAATAAGATTTTAGTTATTTGTAACACTGTAAAGAGGGCTCAAGAGGTCTATGATTCATTAAAAGAACAAATAAATAATGAAAACATCGAAATTAGAATGTTACATGCTAAATTTATTAGAAAGGATAGAGCAGCACTAGAAAAACTAATAGAACAGGATGGAAAAACAGAAGTTAAAAAAAATGTAATATGGGTTGCAACTCAAATAGTTGAAGCTAGTCTTGATATAGATTTTGATTATTTATATACGGAATTATCAGATTTAAATGGATTATTTCAGCGATTGGGGCGTTGTAATAGGAAAGGAAAAAAGAGTGTAGATGAAACAAATTGCTATGTATTTACTGAAGTTGCAAATGCTATTATTAATAGATCTGGAGATAAAGGATTTATAGATGGTGTGTTATTTGATTTGAGTAAAGAAGCAATTTTAGATTGGAATGGTGTAATCTCAGAGAAACAAAAAGTAGATTTAATCAATAATTATTTTACAACTGAAAAGTTGAAGAAAAGTAATTATATGAAAAAATATAGAGAATCTGAAATGTATCTTTCTGAAATTGATGTTAATCAATTAGATGAAGAGGGTGCAAAAAAGAAATTTAGAAATATTATTTCGTATCCTGTTATTCCAACAGATGTATATAATGAGAATAAGGATTATATTGAAGAGTTATTAGATATAATGAAAGTAACAGATGATTGGAAAAAATATCAGAAGTGTTTAGATGCATTGTATGATTTTACAGTAGATGTTGGAATTTATGATCTTGGATTTAATATGAAAAATACAAATCTAATAGAAAGTACAATTAATGTTACTCAATATCAAAAAATAAAAGTGCTAAAATGTCATTACGACTTTATTAGAGGATATAGCAGATTGGAAAACAGTGCGATAAAAGATGAAGATTGTGGAGTTTTCTTATAAAGGAGGAGAAGAAAACACAAATGAATGATGATGAACTCAGGGTGACGGGATTAATGTTTTATTATTATTGGGTATGCGATAGAAAATTGTGGTATTTTTACAATAGTATTTGCATGGAACAGAACAATGATAATGTTGCTTTGGGAAAATTGTTGGATGAGAAAGCATATGCTAATGAAGAAAAACACATTAATATAGATAATGTGATTAACATAGATTTTATTGAAAAAGAAAAAGTTTTGCATGAAATAAAAAAATCTAGAAAAATTGAAGAAGCGAGTGTATGGCAAGTTAAATATTATCTATATTATTTAAAGAAAAAAGGTGTTTATGGTTTATCAGGACGGATAGATTATCCATTGCTTAAACAAACTAAAATAGTAGAGCTTATTGATTCTGATGAAAGAATAATTGAGGAAGTTTTGGATAATATACAGAAAATAATTTCTGAGCCAAAGCCTAGAAATCTCTGTAAAAAAGCAATATGCAAAAAATGTTCTTATTATGATTTATGTTATATATAAAAGAAAGGAACTAAAATGAAAAAAAGTTTTTATTTGTATAGCGAAGGACAATTAGAAAGACATGATAATACTATTCGCTTTTTTTATAATGAGAATGAAAAAAAGGATATTCCGATAGAACAAGTATCGGAAATATATATAATGAATCAGATGAATTTTAACATGCCGTTTCTAAACTTGCTTTCACAAAATAATGTTATTATGCATTGTTTTAATTATTATGATTATTATATTGGAAGCTTTTATCCTAGGGAATCACTTTTGTCAGGTAAAGTTATCGTTAAACAGGTTGAATTATATTTAAATCCTATAAAGAGAGTGAATCTAGCTAAAGCATTGATAGAAGCTGCATCATATAACATTTATAGAAATTTAAGGTATTACAATGGAAGAGGAAAAAATCTTGACAAAGCAATGGATGAAGTAATGCATTTGAGAAAACAAATAAAAAATTGTAATACAATATCGGAATTGATGGGAATAGAAGGAAATATTAGAAGGTGTTATTATGAACAGTGGGAGAGCATAATTAATGAAGCATTTTCGTTTAAACAAAGGGTAATGCATCCACCAAATAATGAAGTTAATAGTTTGATTTCATTTGTTAATTCATTGATATATACAAAGACCCTTTCGCAAATTTATAAAACACAATTAAATCCTACTATTAGTTTTTTGCATGAACCAGGAGAAAGAAGATTTTCATTATGCCTAGATTTATCGGAAGTATTTAAACCATTAATCGGAGACAGACTAATATTTTCATTAATTAATAAGGGGCAAATAACGGAAAAATCATTTGTGAAAGGTTTAAATGGACTACATTTAACTAAAAAATCGTCGCAAGTAGTTATGCAATCACTAGATGAGAGAATGAGAAAAACAATTTCGCATAAAGAACTGAAAAAAAGTGTATCTTATGAATATTTGATCAGACTAGAAGCATACAAAATTGTAAAACATTTATTTGATGAGAAAGAATATGAAGGGTTTAAAATGTGGTGGTAAAATGTATGTTATATTAATGTATGATATACCTTCTGAAAGAGGTGGAGCTCGAGTACAGCGCAATGTTTTTAAAATATGTAAAAAGTATTTATTTCACATACAATTATCAGTATTTGAAGGCGAAATATCGAAAGTTCAATTGCAACAACTAAAAAATGAGATAGAGGAATTTATACGAAAAGATATGGATTCGGTAATAGTTTTTAAAAGTCGAGACAAGAAGTGGTTAGAAAAAGACTTCTATGGCAAAATTGATGAAGTTACGGATAATTTTATTTAATCTGTCAATCACTAATAGTGAAAAAAATATGGGAGATTGACAGAGGCGAAAAAACAAGAAATATTGCATTTAATAACTTATACATATAGTTTTTTTTGATTATTTTGAAACTTTCGACAGAATAGGCTGTTGAAACAATGATAAAACCTATGTTACAATGATGACGAGTATTAATTGAACCAAAGTGGAATGTAAAGGGTGTCGTGTATAGCTCTTTACTCAGCAGACTTTTGTATTAATTGAACCAAAGTGGAATGTAAAGTTTCGTGTTGAGCTTTATTCAAGTAGGCGTAAAGTGTATTAATTGAACCAAAGTGGAATGTAAAGATAGTCGTTACACCTTCCTACGCTTGTAGGCTTGGCGTATTAATTGAACCAAAGTGGAATGTAAAGTTGGTATATATTTATCCATAACTTTAGCGCAGCAGGTATTAATTGAACCAAAGTGGAATGTAAAGGAGTATTATAAGAACAACTATCTAGGTATTCCAGGTATTAATTGAACCAAAGTGGAATGTAAAGGCAGATACTTGACAACATGAGAAATGGTAATATTGGTATTAATTGAACCAAAGTGGAATGTAAAGAATGAATAGTGTCCAGGATACTTTGCTGAGAACCCGTATTAATTGAACCAAAGTGGAATGTAAAGAATGGAGAAAACAAGAGGAACAGACAATTGGGTAGTATTAATTGAACCAAAGTGGAATGTAAAGGAAGTTGAGACAGTAAAAGGCGAAGAAACAGAACTGTATTAATTGAACCAAAGTGGAATGTAAAGCACATTAGAATAAATGAGTACGAGCAAGGACTTGAGTATTAATTGAACCAAAGTGGAATGTAAAGTTTAATGACAGACAAAAAGGCAAGGTCGCTCAATTGTATTAATTGAACCAAAGTGGAATGTAAAGAAATAGGAAATTTGAAAAAATATGACGAGTTTATTTGTATTAATTGAACCAAAGTGGAATGTAAAGTTTATATGCTAGGACTTATATTGCAAAATCAAGATAGTATTAATTGAACCAAAGTGGAATGTAAAGTATTACGAAAATTTATGTGACACTAACCCATTTAGTGTATTAATTGAACCAAAGTGGAATGTAAAGTGAAACAATTATATAATATCATGCCCCGGGGGTTTTGGTATTAATTGAACCAAAGTGGAATGTAAAGTAAAATAGAAACCGCTTTATATAGTAGAAAGTCGTGTATTAATTGAACCAAAGTGGAATGTAAAGGTAAAAATAACAATAACACTAGAATCTACCACAGAGTATTAATTGAACCAAAGTGGAATGTAAAGGATAAAATGCTTTGATTTGAACATTTCTGCAATTCCGTATTAATTGAACCAAAGTGGAATGTAAAGATCATAATTACAATTAAGTTCTTCAAACAGTTCTAGTATTAATTGAACCAAAGTGGAATGTAAAGTTATTTTTGTAAACCACCCCCCCCTACGTGACGTTGTATTAATTGAACCAAAGTGGAATGTAAAGTCAATTTCTTCTTGCACTTTTTTCAATGTAAAAGTGTATTAATTGAACCAAAGTGGAATGTAAAGATTACAAACGAAGAATATAACATTGTGGAAGATTATGTATTAATTGAACCAAAGTGGAATGTAAAGGTTACCGAGTCATCTATAAAGAATCTGTCTTCTAGTATTAATTGAACCAAAGTGGAATGTAAAGACATTTACACCTGCCGGAACAAGTACAGCAACACCGTATTAATTGAACCAAAGTGGAATGTAAAGATAATTATTTCTTGATTTATCAGTACATGGTTTTGTGTATTAATTGAACCAAAGTGGAATGTAAAGGGTGTCGTGTACAGCTCTTTATCTAATCGACTTTGTATTAATTGAACCAAAGTGGAATGTAAAGGAGGGAACTTGTCAACACTTTTATTCAAAAACTTTGTATTAATTGAACCAAAGTGGAATGTAAAGTCTTATTCTTTTCATTTCCCTTATCATCAGTTTTTGTATTAATTGAACCAAAGTGGAATGTAAAGTGGTGATGGAAAGTTGGGAAGTAGTGGAAAATAATGTATTAATTGAACCAAAGTGGAATGTAAAGATATAAAGTCAATTATGAATTTGGAAATCCATTGAGTATTAATTGAACCAAAGTGGAATGTAAAGATAGAACTGTGCAATTAAGCAAAAATGAGTATATGGTATTAATTGAACCAAAGTGGAATGTAAAGTGGGATGAGGGCACGGTTGAAATGTACGATGTAAGTATTAATTGAACCAAAGTGGAATGTAAAGAATGTTGCGGGATTGCCCAGGCTAATAACCATAGAGTATTAATTGAACCAAAGTGGAATGTAAAGAAATTTGGCAAGTTTGTACAACTTAACAAGTCTGTTTTGTATTAATTGAACCAAAGTGGAATGTAAAGATCTCAACATGTAATTGTTATCACACATTTTTCCCGTATTAATTGAACCAAAGTGGAATGTAAAGGTTACATGCATTTGAGTTTGTATGACTCCAATAGCGTATTAATTGAACCAAAGTGGAATGTAAAGTTATTATATGTGTTTTCTATTTCTTCAAAAATCCAGTATTAATTGAACCAAAGTGGAATGTAAAGTTTTTTAATGCTCCATTTTCATTTGCGTGGGTTTGGTATTAATTGAACCAAAGTGGAATGTAAAGGCAAGCCATAGTAAGCTTCTAATTGTAGCTGAGCGTATTAATTGAACCAAAGTGGAATGTAAAGATGGATTCTGGGTTACTAGCTCAAAATATTTCAAGTATTAATTGAACCAAAGTGGAATGTAAAGCTAACTCTTTTAAAGCTTCTTCAACGTTTCTTTTGTATTAATTGAACCAAAGTGGAATGTAAAGATGTGAGATACAAAGTCACAACGGAAATCAGTTTGCGTATTAATTGAACCAAAGTGGAATGTAAAGATTTGCTCCATAAGTGTAGGCGCTTGCGCTATAAGTATTAATTGAACCAAAGTGGAATGTAAAGATTTTTGTCGCTGCTCTCTAGTTTTTGGATTCCTAATGTATTAATTGAACCAAAGTGGAATGTAAAGACGTCAGAATTTACGTTAACACGATTTGTCTTAATGTATTAATTGAACCAAAGTGGAATGTAAAGCTTGCTAAATGTAAGTGGTCTGAATTATCGAAAAATGTATTAATTGAACCAAAGTGGAATGTAAAGGACGGAATTGCAGAGTTAAAAGATTGGGGCTTCAACGTATTAATTGAACCAAAGTGGAATGTAAAGTGAAAAAGACGTGATTGATAAAATTATGGCTGAACAGTATTAATTGAACCAAAGTGGAATGTAAAGAT
>Ga0256405_10010852_pt1 | contig 11848 bp, 12 predicted proteins | sample RumenRJG_02DNA_FD_189096 | JGI IMG/M metagenome (GOLD analysis project Ga0256405, IMG submission 189096) | Bovine rumen microbial communities from Lethbridge, Alberta, Canada - RJG_02 | ecosystem: Host-associated > Mammals > Digestive system > Stomach > Rumen | place: Canada: Alberta...
CCCCCATAATAAAAATTAATATAATATATAAAATTATCTACTTACAAATATAAATAATTAATGAAAAATAAGCTATTTTTTACAATAATTTTTCTTTTCCATAATTATTAAATAATTCAATTTCCTCAGGAGGAATGCTTTCGATTTCAAGCAAATCCAAACCCGTTAATTTTTTAACTTCATAAGCTAAACACAGATATGTGTCCGGATATTCATTATGTCCTAAGATATTCCATATAATTGAATTATTGAAAACAAGCTCCAAATACCAGTCATATCCGTCCAATACAGGAGAATCATGATTTTTAGATTTATTTTGATAACTTTCAAAAATCCATTCATAGACACCATACTTTTCTAAAAGATCATACAGAATTGCCACATCAATATCTTCCTTTTCATAATATCCTGAAATTTCCCTATTTTTTACATCAACAATGACACTTAGATGGGGCGTATCATAAGGATAAACCTCATAATGGCCAAATTCAATTGAAGTGAGTTCCAGTCTATTATTTTTCTTATCATAAACCCCATCATGTTGTATATTGAAAAATAAATTTGTAACTATTTTTTCTAGATTGGATATATTCAAAACATCGAAATTAAATAAATTAAATAGCATTTCTCCAAATTCAATCCAATTTTTTGGGAAATTATTTTTTATGCAGTATTCCTGATAGTCCCCTGAAAAATACAGGTTAATGTTGCATGAATAGACATTTTCCAGTTTCTCAAAATATGAAAAGCTTTCGGATTCAAAATCATCAAAAAGCTTCAAATCAGCGAACTTCTTTTGAATATAATCTATTGATTTTTCGTCCAGGCAATGAATCTTACTTGAAACTCTCTTTTTTAAATCATTTAAAATTGGAGACCAAGGATAACTGGCCAAATAATTAGTTTCAAAGAATCTGTCTGGATAAATCATCTCATTTATATTAAAATAAGCATTGCCACGAACCAAATCGATTATAAAACAATCATAATGCTTATTTAATTTTTTAAAATTGAATCTTTGAATAATCTCTATTTTTTCAAGCAAATTTTCACCGACACCGATTATTGATAATAATATTTGTAATGAATACTTTTAAATAATATTGATTAACTAATTTTAATTTAGTGATAATATGGTTATAAGAAGATGCCCTAAATGCCACACAACAAGTGACGACCAATATGGATTTTGTATAAAATGCGGATATGAATTTCCAGAATTAGAAGTTGATGCAAACACATGCCCATTATGCAATTATTCAAATCCTGAAGAGGCAGATTACTGTGTAAAATGCGGTAGCCCATTGATTTTTAAAAAACAGTTTGAACAGGAACAGTCACTCAATCCCATTATCATTCAAAGAAAAATATCTGAAGATGCCCAAAGGATTAATGCGCCACATACCAGCAGATTTTTAATTCTTTTAGGATACATCTTCTCAATTTTAGGTGGACTTTTAGGTCTAATTATTGCAATTTATCTTATAACAAGAAAAGATCCTGTCGCAAAAAAACACGGACGCATTCAGCTTGCAATATTCATATTTTATTTAGTGCTGTTATTAGTATTGATATTGACAGGTGTAATAAACACTGATACGTTAATGAACTATAGTCAAATGAATTTTGCTAATTTGACTAACGTGACCTTATAATCGGCAAATACATCACAATAGCCCCATCACCACCATCATAATAATTCGGAACTATCCTATCAACTTTAAAATTAAACTGCTTATAAAATTTATATGCACCACAGTTATTCTCATTAACTTCCAAATAAATATTTGCAATGTCAAACATCATTAAAACTTGAATAGCCTTAGACAATAAACGAGTACCTGCTTTTAATCTTCTATAATTTCTATCTACAGCAAGGGAAATAATGTGGCCCTGGTTTTCATACTTAATCCAGAAAATTATATATCCGATGACATAGCCGTCTTCTTCTGCAACCAAAAAACCTGTGCCCATATCATATAATCCCTTAAATGTATTTATCCCATATGATTGATTGAAGGACATGTTTTCAATTTCGAAAACTCTTTTTAAATCATCAGGCCTGAACTCACGTATTATCATCATATCAATAATATAACAAAGAAGTTATTTAAATATTTTTAACAAAAAATATGAACAATTTTGTAACCAAAATTATTAAAGAGAAATTTAATATTATATATTACTTAAAAATTAAAAGATAATATAAGAGTTGATTATATGTGGCAGAATTTCGCAGAATATATTTTATCACAATGTGAGAAAAATCCAACCAGAATATGTGAAATAGCTGTTGGAAAATTCACACAGGTTTTTGATTATTTAAATGAGCAGGAAAATGTTGAAATTATAAAAACAGACATTTCTCCAAACGATTCAAGTGTGATAAAAGACGACATTACTAATCCAAATTTGAAAATATATGAAAATTTAGATATAATCTATTCAATAAGGCCACCAAGCGAGTTGCAACCATATATAATTAATCTGGCATTAAAAACGGACACAAAACTAATCATTAAACCGTTATTTAATGAAGATATAAATGGAAAAAATGTAAAATTAAAATTAAAAAACTATAAAAAAGCAAGTTTTTATACATTGGGTGTCTAAATGACAAACGACATTTTATCAAAATATCAAACATCGAAAAATGGATTAAACGAAAGCGAAGTTCGAAAAAGACAAGAAAAATACGGTCCGAATAAACTCCTAGAACAAAAACCAAAAAGTCCTGTTTTTTTATTTTTTGAACAGTTCGTGGATGTTTTAATAGCTCTTTTAATTATTGCAGCCATTGCTGCTTATGCTATTGGAGATGTTATAGATGCAGGAGTAATCATCTTAGCCATTTTATTAAATGTCATCATGGGCTTTATACAGGAATACCGCTCCCAAAAAGCAGTGGAAATGCTTAAAACATTAATAACAAAACATGCCATAGTAAAAAGAGATGGCGAAATTAAAACAATCGATTCAGAAGAACTGACTATTGGAGACATAGTGCTTTTAGAGGAAGGAATAAAAGTACCTGCAGATTTAATTTTAATCGAATCAAATAATCTTATTGTTGATGAATCCTCCCTGACAGGCGAATCAGAAGGCGTTAACAAAAACATGGGTGATGAATCATATATGGATTCAAATATTTTATCAGGAAATGCTGTTGGCGTTGTCTCAAACATAGGTATGTCCACAAGCATTGGAAAGATTGCCGAAGTTGTCCAGCAGGAATCCAGCGAAACACCTCTTCAAAATAAAGTTGACAGATTAGGAAAATCATTATCTGCAATTGCAATAATTGTATGTATTGTTGTTTTCTTTATGGAATTATTCAAGGGAATCCCTCTGGTTCAGACATTCATGACTGCAGTTTCACTTGCAGTTGCAGCAATTCCTGAAGGATTGCCTGCAGTTTTAACATTGACCCTGGCTTTAGGAATGCAGCAGATGGCCAAATCCAATGCAATCGTTAAAAGACTGCTTTCTGTTGAAACTCTTGGATCATGTACAGTCATATGTAGTGATAAAACAGGCACATTGACAGAAAACAAAATGACCGTTACAGATTCATTTTATTATAATGAGGAAAAGACTGCTGTTATCGGAACATTATGCAACAACGCACTAATTAAAGAGAATGAAGAAATTGGAAATTCAACAGATATTGCAATTTTAAAACATTTCAAAGACAAAAAAATTGAAACAAAAAGATATGAAAGAGTAAATGAAATTCCACTTGACCGTTCTCGTAAAATAATGACTACTGAATATACGTGCAGTGATGAAAATAATATTATTTTATCAAAAGGTGCTCCAGAAATAATAATATCCAAATGTAAATACATAGATAATAATGGAAGTACTAAAATAATCACACCTGAAATCAAGGAAACGCTATCTAAAAAAATTAATGAAATGACAGGCAATGCTTTAAGAGTAATAGGTTTTGCATATAAAATCAAAGATGAAAATCCGGATGAAGAAAACCTTACATTTACTGGCCTTGTTGGAATAATAGATCCTGCTAAAAAAAGTGCTGAAAAAGCAGTGAAAGACTGTAAAAAAGCAGGAATCAAAGTAGTGATGATAACAGGAGACCACAAAAAAACAGCAACTGCTATTGCAAAAAATCTCAAAATACTGACAACAGGCAAGGTCATAACAGGAGAAGAACTTGATTCAATGAATGATGAAGAATATTCCAAAATCGTAGAAGATATTCAGGTCTATGCAAGGGTAAAACCAACACAAAAAATGAGAATTGTTGAAACACTGAAAAACAAAGGAAACATAGTTTCAATGACTGGAGACGGTGTTAATGATGCCCCTGCACTTAAAAAAGCATCAATTGGAGTTTCAATGGGAAATGGTACAGATGTTGCTCATGAAGCATCAGATATGATAATAGAAGACAATGACTTTGCAACAATAGTCAAAGCAATAAAAGAAGGAAGAAAAATCTATGACAACATTAAAAGATTCGTAAAGTTTCAGGTATCCACAAATGTTGGTGCAATATTAACAATTATAGGTACATCAATCTTATCTCTCCCATTGCCGTTCAATCCAGCACAACTGTTATGGATTAATATAGTAATGGACGGACCTCCTGCACAGACATTAGGTCTTGAAGGTGCAGAAAAAGACATAATGGAAAGAAAACCAGAAACAGGAGATATTTTAAATAGAAATGTGCTGCTTAAAATATTCATATCAGGAATTGTTATGGCCATCGGAACAATTGGCGTTTTTATTCATGAATTGAATACATCAAACGACACTAAAGCAATGACTGTTGCATTTACATTATTTGTGGTTTATCAATTGTTTAATGCATATAACTGCAAGGCAAACTCTGAAAGCTCAAGTAAATACCTGTATTTGGGAATATCTCTTTCATTAATACTGCAAATTTTAATAATATATATTCCACAACTTCAAATTATATTTAAGACAACATCTATCGGATTAATAGATTGGATCATTATTATAATCGTTGCATTTACAATAATAATAACTGAAAAAGTAATGAATAAAGTGATACAATGAAATATTTGAACATATTTATTTTGGGAGGAACCAAGGACTCAACTGAAATAATTAAACACTTGAAAAATAATTACAATACCCATATTTTAACTACCACAACAACAGAATATGGATCAAAATTAGCTGCGGAAGCGGGAAGCGATGATACAATATCAAGACCTCTCCTAAAAGATGAAATTATCAAAATCATAAACAATTCTGACTTTGATTTGCTGATAGATGCAACACACCCATTTGCAGAACACATTACAAAAACAAGCGTAAGCGTTTCAAAGATTTGCAATATCGCATACATCAGATTTGAAAGGCCATCACTAAACTTTGACAATATAGACACATCACATATAATTTATGCAAAATCCTTTGAAAATGCAGGAGAGATAATATCTGAAGAAATACCCGAGGGAAATGTCCTTCACTTTGCTGGCGCAAACACTATGGAAGATGTATTGAAAAATGTTTCAACAGAACGATTTTATCCACGAATTTTAAAAGTTCCAAAATCCATTGAAAAATGCGAAAAGCTGGGAATAAAAGAGGACCATATCATAGCTATGGAAGGTGCCGCCAGCTTAAAGGAAAACATGGATTTAATTGAAAAACATAATGCAAGTGTCATGATTACAAAGGAAAGCGGTGAAATAGGCGGAGTAATTGAAAAAATTGATGCTGCAAACAAGAAAGACATATCTCTAATCATGATTAAAAGACCATTCATCAAAGAATTGAATAAAAAAGACATTGTTTCTAATTTAGAAGAACTTGATGAAAAAATAGAAAAAATAATTAAAAGCGCCGAGACTGAGATTTGAACTCAGGAGGAGAAACTCCACGGGATTTCAAGTCCCGCGCCTTACCAGACTAGACTACCTCGGCCCACAAAACAAATGATATAAAAAAATCTTATTTTTAAATTTGAAAAATTTATAATAACGCCGAGACTGGGATTTGAACCCAGGCGGAGAAACTCCACGGGATTTCAAGTCCCGCGCCTTACCAGGCTAGACTATCTCGGCTTTATGAATATAACAAGGAAATATTTAGAAAAGTCTAAATATTTATCCTTTAAGTTCAATTTCTATACTTACATTATCAGGAACATTAACTTTCATTACTTGTCTCATTGCACGTTCGTCAGCTCCAATACCGACTAAACGTTTGTGAATCCTAAGTTCCCATTTTTCCCAAGAAGCTTTTCCTTCACCATCTGGTGATTTTCTTGTAGGAACTACTAATTTTTTAGTAGGTAATGGAATAGGACCAGATAAATCCACACCAGTTCTTTCAGCAATGTTTTTAAGTTGGTCACAAACATATGCTAATTTTTCTGGATCGGTTCCTGTAAGCTTAATTCTTGCTTGATTCATTAATTATCCTCCAAAGTACAAAAAAAAGAAAAGATAGTGTTAAGTTAAAAACTTAAACACAAATTTTCACAAACTTATTGTTTTTCAGTAATTTCAATACATAAACCAGCTGCAACAGTTTGACCCATATCTCTGATAGCAAATCTACCCATTTGTGGGATTTCTTTTGCGTTTTCGAGACACATTGGTTTAGTAGGTTTGATTTTAACAATAGCTGCATTACCAGTTTTTAAGAAATCAGGGTTTTCTTCGTCAACAGCACCAGTAGCAGGGTTTAATTTTTGCATTAATTCTAAGAAAGTACATGCTACTTGGGAAGTGTGACAGTGGAATACAGGAGTGTATCCAACGGTGATTACACCAGGGTGTTGTAAAACAACAATTTGTGCTTTGAATTCTCTTGCAACAGTAGGAGCGGAATCAGTGTGTCCAGCTACGTCTCCTCTTCTGATATCGTTTTTACCGACACCTCTTACGTTAAATCCAATGTTGTCACCAGGTTCAGCAACATCAAATACTTCGTGGTGCATTTCGATAGATTTAACTTCTCCGGAAGCTCCAGCAGGTTGGAAGATAACGTTTTCACCTTTTTTCATGATACCGGTTTCAACTCTTCCTACAGGTACAGTACCTACACCAGTAATGGAGTAGACATCTTGAATAGGAATTCTTAAAGGTAAGTCGGTTGGTTTTTCAGGTGGAGTTAATTTGTCTAAAGCGTCAATTAATGCGTCACCTTTGTACCAAGGAGTGTTGGAACTTGCTTCTTTAATGTTGTCCCCTTCAAATGCAGATAATGGGATGAAAGGTACTTCAGCAGGGTTGAAACCTACGGTTTTGATTAAGTTTGATACTTCTTCTTTTAATTCATTGTATTTGTCTTCACTGTAATCAACTAAGTCGATTTTGTTAATAGCTACGATTAATTGGTTGATACCTAAAGTTTTGGATAAGAACACGTGTTCTTTAGTTTGTGGCATTACACCGTCGTCAGCTGCAACAACTAATACACCTGCGTCTGCTTGGGAAGCACCAGTGATCATGTTTTTAACGAAGTCTCTGTGTCCTGGGCAGTCTACTACAGTGTAGTCGTATTTTTTGGTGGAGAATTTTTGGTGAGCTAAATCGATAGTTACTCCTCTTTCTCTTTCTTCTCCTAATTTGTCCATAACAAATCTGAATTTGTTTTCTCCGTCATCTAATTGTTGTTCAGCGATTGCACCAGCTTTTAATAATAAGTGTCCAACTAAAGTGGATTTTCCGTGGTCAACGTGTCCAATAAATGCTAAGTTAAGATGTTCTTTTTCTTTTGCCATTATAATACCTCATTTTAAATTATATATTAACAAACATTAGTAAGCTTAAATGTTAGCTTAAATTTAATTTATATTTTAACATATAAATAGATAATGTTTTTTTCATGAATTTTTTATAAAAATATAAAAAAATAAAAAAATTAAAATTAAATTTTAAATTTATATGTCTCCTAAGTAGTGACTTGTAGGGAACGGTTCTGGAGATAAACCTTTTCTTTGTCTGATTTCTCTCACAATTTGGTTTTGCATTTCACGTGGGAGTGGTTCAAATCCTGCAATTTCAGTAGACCATAAACATCTACCTTCTGCTGCGGATCTGATGTCACCAGCAAAACCGAACATTTCTGCTACAGGAACTTTGGATTCGATTCTTGCCATGTCTCCTTCTTGACCCATGTCAACAATTTGACCTCTTCTGTTTTGGATTTCACGGGTACATGCTCCCATGTAATCATTAGGAGTGTCAATAACTACTTTTTGCATAGGTTCAAGTAAAGCAGGTTCTGCAAGAGTCATAGCACCTAAAATTGCGTTTCTGATTGCAGGTAATACTTGTGCAGGTCCTCTGTGAACTGCGTCTTCGTGAAGTTTTGCATCGTGGAGTTTGAATTTTAATCCCATGGAGATTTCTTCACCTAATGGACCACTTTCCAAAGTGGATTCAAATCCTTCGAGTAACAATTCTTTAACTTCATCCAAGTATTGAATACCACGAGTCATGTTAAGGAATAAGCTTCTGTTGTGAACAGACCAGACTCTTCTAGCTTCTTCTTTATCTAATCCATATTCCATGAAGTCATTAGCTGCTTCTTTACCTTTAACTCTGCCTTCTTTTATGTCACCATCTTGGATAGCGTCATAAATAGCTGGTTCTAAAGGTTCGACAGTTATGTAGAATCTGTTATGTTTGTTTGGAGATTTACCTTCAACTTGTGGAGATAATTTTCTTACAGTTTCTCTGTATACAACAATAGGTTCGGAAGTAGTGATATCTACACCTTTTTCTCCAATTCTGTATCCGATAACTTCTAAGTGAAGTTCACCCATACCAGACACTAAGTGTTCACCAGTTTCTTCATTAATATCAATTTTAACAGTAGGATCTTCTTTACCAACTTGTCTTAATACTTCAATAAGTTTTGGTAAGTCTTTAGTATTTTTAGCTTCTACAGCAACAGTAACTACAGGTTCTGAAATGTGTTCTAAACCTTCAAACTCTTTAATTTTGTCTTCAGGTGAACAGAGAGTTTCCCCAGCGATTGCACCTTTTGCACCAGCAACATATACAATGTTACCTGCAGGTACTCTATCGGTGTTAACTCTTTCAGGACCGAAGTATACACCTACTTGTTGTACTCTGGATTTACCGTGAGAACCAACGAGATATACTTCTGTACCTTTTTCAATAGCTCCTCCATAAACCCTACCTGTTGCGATTTCACCAGCGTGCTTATCTACAGATACATTGGTAACCATTACAGCTAAAGGTCCGTCAGGAGAAGTTTCTACCATACATTGACCAGCAGGAGATTCGATGTCTCCATCCCATATGTTAGGTACTCTGTAAACTTGAGCTTCTTTAGGAGAAGGTAAGTGTTCTACTACCATACCTAATAATACGTCGGATAAAGGTACTTTTTGAGCTAATTCTTTTTCATTATCAGCATTACAGTAATCAATAATATCTTTAAAGTTGATTCCAGTTTCTTGCATGGTTGGAACATTGATAGCCCAGTTGTGGTATGCTGAACCGAAAGCTACACTACCGTCAGTGAAGTCTAATTTCCATTCTTCTTTTTTATCTTCAGGAGCCATGTTTTTGATTAACTTGTTAGCTTCCATGAAGATTTTCAAGAATCTGTTTTGTAATTCTTCAGGTTCTAATTTTAACTCGTTGATTAATCTGTCAACTTTGTTAATGAATAAAACAGGTTTTACGTTTTCTTTTAAAGCTTGTCTGAATACAGTTTCTGTTTGAGGCATGATACCTTCTACAGCACAAACAACAACTACTGCACCATCCACAGCTCTCATAGCACGAGTTACATCCCCACCAAAGTCAACGTGACCTGGAGTATCAATTAAGTTAATTAAGTATTCATTTTCTTTATAATCGTGTACCATAGATACGTTTGCTGCATCAATAGTAATACCACGAGCTTGTTCTTGCTCATCAAAATCTAAGAATCTTTGGTCACCAGCAAGTTCTTCAGAAATCATACCTGCACCTGCTAAGAGGTTATCAGATAAAGTGGTTTTACCGTGATCGATGTGAGCACAGATACCGATATTTCTGATTTGGTCAGGTTCATACATTAATTCTTTGATTTTTGCAATCATTTTGTCTCTTCTACTCAAAATAACCACCTAAAATATTATAAGATTAGTGTGCTGCTTTAGCAACTCTTTCTTTCTCTTCAGCTTTTTGTAAAGCAAAACTTCTTGAATCTTCTTCAGAAGCAAGAATTAATTCATCAGCCAAACATTCAGCAACAGATTTTTTGTTTTTGAATGATGATTGTAAAGTACCTCTAGTCAAGAAACCAAGGGATAAGTCAACTCTTCTTTGTGGAGAAATATCCACAGCCACTTGGTATCCGATACCACCGTATTTGATACGGGTAGTTTCTTCACGAGGTGCAGTATTTTCAACTGCAGTAACTAAAACTTGAACAGGATTCTTTTTAGTTCTTTTGTTGATAATTTCTAATGCTTCTTTTACAATGTTATAAGCTTTATTTTTCTTACCTGAGTTGAGGTGGGTTCTCATAACTTTGTTCATTAATCTTTCAACAATAGATACTTTTGATTTTGCGAATTGTCTTTTTACATGTCTACCTGAAGTGTGAGGTACAAGAGTTTCATCCAAACAAATGTATTTAATTAAACCTAAGTCCTCAACTTTTACTTCATCGAGATCCCATTTATCAAATAATTTACTCATAAAAATTACCTTCCTTATCTTACAGGTTTTTCAATTTTTCCACTTACCATTTCAGATAAAGCTACATTGTTAACTTTGGACACTTTCCAACGAACTCCAGGAATATCTCCCATGGATCTTCCGGATGGTCCTCCAATTCCTTCAATCATAACTTCATCGTGCTCATCGATAAAACCAATAGCTCCGTCACCTGGTGCGAAAGCAGTTAATTGTTTACCGTTTTTAATTAATTGAACACGTACACATTTACGAATAGCAGAGTTAGGTTGTTTTGCTTCTATCCCTACTTTTTCGATTACAATACCTCTAGCTTGAGGAGCTCCTTCAAGAGGGTCTGCTTTAACGTCTAATCTTAAAGCTTTCCTTTTGTAATCCACATCTTTCCACTTAAAATTTTGTCTATTTTTTTTAAGTTTTTTTGCAGCAAAAAGTCCTGGCATAATTTTTTCCTCTAAACATTTTTGTCAAAAAACATATCTAAGAATCCACCGCTGCGATTTATACTGTACACTAACAGTACAATCTAAATTCTAAGATATAAATTAGTAAATAATAATTAATAGATAAATAACAATTTTTATCTAAAACAAAGATATCTGAAAGTAAATTTTAAACATAGACAAAAAGCACACATAGTCATGTTTGTAATAAGTATCGATATCTTACAATTAAATATCTTTTTTAACCTTTATAAAGGTATGGTTTTTATCAATGAAAAAATAAAAAAAAATAAATTTTCAAAAAATGAAATAAAAAAAATATATAAATAGCTTTAAAAAAAGCTATTTTAAAATAATATTGTCAATATTATGAAGTCTATTAGCTAATAATTTAGCTCTTTCAATGTTAATACCATTTTTACCAATAGCAATACGCTTATTAGTATTATCTGTTGCAACAGTAGCAATTTTTTCTCCAGATTTTCTTGTTGAAATTTTTACACTTTGTAATTCTGCCGGAGATAAAACATTTCTAATAAATTGAGCCGGATCTTCATTTAATTCAATGACTTCAACTCCTCTATCTACTGCCCTTTGAACTTTTGATACGGTACTTCCACGTTTGCCTATAGCTAATCCCATATCTCCTTGCTTAACAACGAAAGTAACCTTATTGTTATCATCATCGATAATGCAATCCTTAACCATTGCTCCAGTCATATTTTCAAA
>Ga0256405_10010853_pt1 | contig 11848 bp, 7 predicted proteins | sample RumenRJG_02DNA_FD_189096 | JGI IMG/M metagenome (GOLD analysis project Ga0256405, IMG submission 189096) | Bovine rumen microbial communities from Lethbridge, Alberta, Canada - RJG_02 | ecosystem: Host-associated > Mammals > Digestive system > Stomach > Rumen | place: Canada: Alberta | collected...
GATTCTGCTTTTTTCAAGAATGGTTTTTGTTTTTTTAGATTTTTAACGATTTTTTGTGTGTAATTACGGTTGATTTTACATATTTTACCTATTCCAAACTCTTTGACTAGGTTTTCACGGTAAATACTGTATTCTAATGTTTTATTGAATACATAACCGGCTGCCCGTAAATTAAAATTTAATTCCCCTTCTAAATCCTCATCAGGGACAAACTCAATCTTATCGGTCAAAATAAACGTTTTATCAACCATAATTACTCCTCACACTTTTTTAGACAAAGATCTCATTAATTTTATTTGTATACTCGAAAAAAACATAGATTTTGATTTTTTTGATTAAACATCAAAAAAAATATGTTTTCTTTTTCTTATAACAACTTATATACCTTTATAATAAATAGAGTTTATCTAAGAGCATTTGGAAAGTAATATGCATATTTTTTTTATTTTGCAAAAAAATTCTAAAAATTCAACATCTCTCTTAAAAGTGCAATTCATCTCCCGGCTTAAAGAAGCCGGAGAATTCTTACACAATAATGTTAAAATGAACTCCAACATTAAATCTTCAAAAGAAGAATTAATAGAAACCATTGATGAACTAAACGAAAAGAAAAAGGAACTAATAGAAAAGGTTAGAAAGCTTGAAGGCGAACAGTTAAAGTCAAATGTCAGAAATCGCCAACTGGAAGGTAAAATCAGAGAATTGAAAAGTGAAATCAAATCATTCAAGAAAAATCCATTAATCCTTGCAACAATCACTGAAGTTTTCGACGCCAACCAGGTTGGAATCCAGGGAAACGTTGGCCACGAATTCCTGGTAAGCTATCCAAAATCCATCAACACCGAATACCTTGAGCCTGGCGCCAGAGTATCACTAAACCAAAACACATTGACTGTAGTCAACGTATTCCCCAAAAAGAAAGATGAAAACATTACCGCAATGGAAGTCATAGACCGCCCAAACATAACATATGATGACATTGGAGGTTTGAAATACCAGATTGTAGAGCTAAAAGAAACCGTGGAACTTCCAATCAAGCACCCTGAGGTTTTTGAAGAAATAGGCATCGACCCGCCTAAGGGAATATTGCTGTATGGCCCACCGGGAACAGGTAAGACACTTCTTGCAAAGGCCGTTGCAAACGAGACAAACGCAAGATTCATCAAGCTTGTAGCATCGGAATTTGTCAACAAGTACCTTGGCGAAGGTTCAAGATACGTTCGTGAGGTCTTTGACCTTGCACGTGAAAAGACCCCTGCAATAATATTCATTGATGAAATCGATGCAATTGGAACCAAAAGAATGGGAGACACATCAGGAGCCGACCGTGAAGTGCAGCGTACACTGATGCAGCTTCTAGCGGAGCTTGACGGTTTCGACCCAAGAGGCAACGTTGGAATCATAGCTGCAACCAACAGACCAGACATATTAGACGACGCTCTTTTAAGACCTGGAAGATTCGACAGGGCAATTGAAGTGCCAAATCCATCCAAAGCCGGAAGAAAGCATATACTTGAAATACACACCAAACGCATGAAGATAGATGAAAATATTGACTTTGACAAAATCAGTGAGGTGACCGAAGGATTTTCCGGAGCAGACCTGAAGGCCGTATGTACGGAAGCCGGCATGTTTGCAATCAGGTCAGCCAGAAAAAAAGTCATTTCAAAGGATTTCATGGATGCAATTGACAAAATCATTGACCCCAAAAGTATTAGTTTAATATAATCTAATACTTTTTATAGTACTAATTACAAAAACTAACATAGTATTAAACTTATTTTTATTATTGTAAATGGAGAATACAAATGACACACTGGATTGAAAATGTAGCAACAGAACTTGCTAAAAGAGATGTAGAAGAACATATTATCGCAAGTGGAACCTCTATTTCAGGTTCAATTCATATTGGAAACTCTTGTGATATTTTTATAGCTAACGCAATCGGTAAAAAATTAAGGGAACTTGGAAAAGAAGCTAAAACAATCTGGATTGCAGATGACCACGATCCACTGAGAAAAGTCCCATATCCTTTACCTGAAGATTATGATAAATACCTTGGTATGCCATACTCCATGATTCCATGCCCTGACGGATGCTGTGCAAACTTTGTAGAGCACTTCGAAAAACCATTATTGTCAGTGATGGACGATTATGGAATTGAAATGGAAACCAAATCCGGTTTTGAAATGTATAAAAATGGAGATTATCTCGACTACATCAGAACATCTCTTGAAAGAGTGGATGAAATCAAAGAAATCTTCAATGAATACAGAAGAGAACCGCTAGCTGACGATTGGTTACCATACAACCCAATCTGTGACGAATGTGGACGTGTAAATACCACTTACGCTTATGATTTTGATGGAGATACCATCAAATACAGATGTGAATGTGGCCATGACGGTGAAATGGACATTAAATCCGGTAACGGTAAACTCACCTGGAGAGTTGAATGGGCCGCAAGATGGAAAATATTCGGAACTACCTGTGAACCATTCGGTAAGGACCACGCAGCAAGTGGTGGATCATACGATGTAAGTAGCGTAATTTCAGAGAAAATCTTCGATTATCCTGCACCTTATCCAGTGCCATACGAATGGATTACCCTTGACGGAGAAGCAATGAGTAAATCCCACGGAGTGTTCTTTGCTCCTGAAGAATGGTTAAAAATAGGACCTGCAGAAAGCCTTAATTATTATTTATTCCGTTCAAAACCGATGAAAGCAAAAGATTTCTCACCAAAAATGCCTTTCCTAGACTTTATCGACAACTTCGATACTGTTGAAAAAGTATTCTACGATGAAGTTGAAGCTCCATCTGAAAAAGAAGGAAGAAAATTCAAGGAAATCTATGAAATCGTGCAAATAAATGAAGGCAGTCCTTTACCTTTCAGACCACCTTTCAGATTCCTAGTTAACGCTTACCAAATCGCTGGTGATGACTTAGAAAAAATCTTTGACATACTCAAAAGAAATTCACAATTGACCAAAAGCTTTGAAAACAAAGAGTTCAGTGATTTAACCGAAGCCGAATTGGCACAATACCGTGAAAGGGTTGACAATGTGATTTACTGGTTAGACACATATGCACCTAAATTCGTTAAATTCCACGTGCAAGAAAAAAGCATTCCTAAATTGCCTTTAACTCCAGAGCAAGACAAGTTCCTGGCAGACCTTGCAGACTTAATGGAAACAACAGAATTCACAGATGCAGCTGCATTGCACGATGCAATGTATGAAATCTTAGAAGCACAAGAATTAAAACCACAAAAAGGATTCCAAGCTATTTATAAAATGATTCTTGGTCAAAAACAAGGCCCAAGAGCAGCATCATTCCTATTAAGTTTGGATAAAGACTTTGTTGTAAAAAGATTAAGAAAAGAAGCTTAATCTTTTAAACTTTTCTTTTTTTTAAATTAAACTTTTGAACTCTTTTTTCATTAGAAGTTCATCTACAAACCTATAATCTAGTTTTTCAAAAATATCTATTAGAATGTCTTCCCTTGAATCGAAACTGACAACTACGCTTTTAAAATCATAATCCATAGCTATCTTTTCAAGTTGTCTTATTAGTTTATATGATATTTTTTCACGGTTATCATAGGAATTTAAAAACAGTGTGACGATTTCGGCCGAATCGGCGTCATACACCTTAAAACTACTGCATCCGACAATTTTACCGAAACTGTTTAAAAGCAACACAACCTGAGGGTCATCCACCTTGCATCCAAATGATTCACAAAAATCCTGAAATCTTTCATCTCGCTCATCAGTCACTATTATTTCCATTATCTTTCACCTCAGTAGTATTACCAACCTTATTAAGTTCCTCATCCCAAATCTCTGAATTGTTGCATGTGAATCTTAAAAATAAATCACGACATTTCAAATCATTTAAAACAATCACTTCAACACCATTGCATTGAAGCAAGTTTTCAGCACCCATCAATGTCTTATTTTCCCCTATTACGACGCGCGGAATATTATATAATATTACGGCACCGGAGCACATTGGACACGGAGACAATGTTGTGTATAATGTGCATTTACGATAGTCTTCATAATTAAGTCGTCCGGCATTTTCAATCGCATCCATCTCCGCATGCAGGACTACAGAATCATTTTGGATAAGCTTATTGTGTCCTCTTGATATTATCTCATCATCCTTAACAAGCACGGCACCAATTGGAATGCCACCCTCATTTAAGGATTTTTCAGCTTCCTTGATAGCTTCTGCCATGAAATAATTATCGGAATTCATAAAAAAAATAAGTTATAGATGAAGTTAATCATCTATTTGAATCTGTTGAACAATCCTTTATTGGATTCTTTTTCAAGTTTTTCTTCAAGTTTTGCAACTTGTTTTCTTAAGTCAGAAATGGTTTTTCCATTTTCATTGGAAAGTTTATCATAACTACTTTCTTTAACTTTAAGCTGAGTTTTGAGCTCTGAAATTTCTGATTTGTATCCGTTGATTTCTTTTTGGCTTTGCGCATCAACTTCTTCCTTGTAATTTCCAAATTCAATAATTTCCGCTCTTAATTTGTCAACTTCTTCGGAAAGGTCTATGTTTTCTTTCCTAGCATCAGACAATTTGGATTTTAACTCTTTAATTTCAGTAGTTAATTTGCCATTTTCTTTTTTGACAGAATCAACATCGGTATTTTTAAGTTTATCTTTTAACTCAGAAATTTGTGATTCTAAATTTTCTTTAATGGAATTTATCTCGTTTTCAAGCTTGTCAGCTCTAACCTTGTGAACTGCACCTTCAGCACCTAATTTTCCGATATTGTTGCTTAGGTCAGCATTAATATCTAACTGATCAAAGTATTTTCTTGTGGTTTTTTCAAGAGCGTCAGTCAATTCCTGTTTAAGTCCTTTTAATTCAGCATTTTCTTTCTTGAGTTTAGGAATTATGTTATTAGTTAAATAATTAAGCTCGTTTGATTGATTTGATAATTTTTTATCTTTTTCAGCCAATTTATCTTTTAAATTATTGAGTTTAGAAGATTCTTTAGGTTTTTCTTCTTCAGGCTCTCCTTTAACAGGTTCGCCTACTACTTCCACTACAGGTTCATTGTGAACTGGTTCGTCAATATCATCTTCCTCAGCAAGTTCATCTGCAACTTCTTCAACAACCGGTTCAGGAACTTCTTCTTCCTCAACAACCTCTTCAACAGGCTCATCAACAGCTTCTTCAACAACCGGTTCAGGAACTTCTTCTTCCTCAACAACCTCTTCAACAGGCTCATCAACAGCTTCTTCAACAACCGGTTCAGGAACTTCTTCTTCCTCAACAACCTCTTGAACTACTTTTTCTTTGGTTTTGGATTTGTTTCTAAGTTTGTTTAAGTCTAGTTTTACTTTTTGACCATACATTGTGTTTAGTGGTTTATCATCTGACATTAAAATCACCATAATAGCAATATTAATTTAATAAATTCAACTACGAGATACATTAATAAATTAAGATTTTGACATATTTAAGTATTGTCTAAAAAATTTTTTATAGATTGAAAACCAAGTATAATATACTAATTAATTTTTTAACTTGTGGGGATAACCATGGATTATTTTGATAGATTAGAAAAAGAAACCAATCACCTATACGAAATAGCTAATGAGGCAAGGTCAAAGGGTCTGGATGTTGAAACAGAAACTGAAGTGCCTTTAGCAAAGGATTTAGCTGAAAGAGTAGAAGGGCTTGTTGGTCCTGAAGGTGTAGCTCAAAGAATTAAAGAATTGGAAAAAGATATGGACAGGGAGTCTGTTGCTTTTGAAATTGCTGCTGAAATCGCCGATGGAACATTTGCATTGACCGGTGAAAAGGCCAACTGGAATGAAGAGCAAAGATGTGACCAGGGTTTAAGGACTGCACTTGCAATTCTGACTGAAGGAGTGGTTGCTGCTCCTTTGGAAGGTATTTCAGACGTTAAAATCAAAAACAACTTTGACGGCACAAAATATATTGGAGTATACTTTGCAGGCCCTATCAGAAGTGCGGGAGGAACAGCTGCTGCTCTAGCCGTTCTTTTAGGAGATAAAATCAGAAGAGCAATCAACATTGATGAATTCAAACCAATTGATGATGAAATAGAAAGATACGTAGAGGAAGTGGAACTCTATGAATCAGAAGTTACTAACCTGCAATACTCACCAACACCAGAAGAAGTGAGATTTGCGGCCAATCACATCCCCGTTGAAGTTTCAGGTGAGCAAACTGACCAGGTTGAGGTATCCCACAGGGACCTGGAACGTGTTGAAACAAACAATATCCGTGGTGGAGCATTGCTTGCGATGGTAGAGGGAGTTATCCAGAAATCCAAAAAGATTAAAAAAATCTCCAACAAGTTAGGCCTTGACTGGGATTGGCTTGATGAGTATTCAAAGCCTAAAAAAACTGACTCCTCAGATGACAGCGATGATTCAGAGGTTGCTCATGAACCAAAATATATCCAGGATATTATCGGTGGAAGACCTATTCTAGGTTATCCTTCCGAAAAAGGCGCATTCAGATTAAGATATGGAAGATCACGTAACACAGGCCTTGCTACCATGGGAGTTCATCCTGCAACCATGGCGCTGCTTGAATTTTTGGCTGTCGGAACACAGCTTAAAATTGAATATCCCGGCAAAGGTAACTGTGTTGTTCCGGTTGATTCAATTGAAGGACCGACCGTCAAGCTAAAAAATGGTGATGTTTTAATTCTTGATTCCGTTAAAAAGGCCCGTGAAGTTAAAAAGGATGTTGTCGAGATTCTATTTTTGGGAGACATGCTCGTTGCATTCGGTGAGTTCTTAAGAAACAACCAGCCACTCTATCCTTCAGGATGGGTTGAGGAATGGTGGATTCAACTGCTTTCAAGAAGCGAAAAATTCGACAAGGAAAATAATAATTTGGACCTGCATGCTCTTGAATATGATTATCTGCCAAGTACAGAAGCTTTTAGACTGTCCAAAGAGTATGACATTCCACTTCATCCAAAATACACATACTGCTATAATGACGTGACCATTGAAGACTTAAACGGATTGATTGATTTAATTGAAAAGGCCAAATCCAATTACAAAGCTGGCGGAGAGCTTGAACTGGAATTATCATACCCTAAAAGAGTTCTGGAAGTCATTGGCGTTCCGCATATCGTAAGGGACGGCAAGATAATCATTGACAAGGACCATTCCTATTCATTACTAGTTACCTTGTCCAAAAGATTGCCTGAGATGAAAACCACTATTGAAGCTGTAAACGCAGTTTCACCGGTTGAAATTAAAAACAAGGCCCCTGCATATATCGGCACCCGTGTAGGTAGGCCTGAAAAGTCAAAGGAAAGATTGATGAGACCTGCTCCACATGGATTGATTCCTATCGGAAACTATGGAGGTTCCCGAAGACTGGTTGCAACTGCAGCCAAAAAAGGAAACATTAAAGTGGAAATTTCAAGAAGGAAATGTACCAATCCTGAATGTGGAATAAGTTCATTCGGATCCCTTTGTCCTAAATGTGGTCATCCGACAGAAATGGGCAAGCCTTCACAGAAAAGTGTTCCTCTAGCAAGCATGCTTAAAAAGGCATCAGATAACGTTAAGGTCAGACGTGTTGACGAGGTTAAAGGTGTTGTCGGTATGATTTCAGAGTCAAAGCTGCCGGAGCCTATTGAAAAAGGAATACTTAGAGCAAAACATGAAGTGTTCACCTTCAAGGATGGAACAATCCGTCACGATTCCACAGATTTGCCGTTGACTCATTTCATTCCGAGGGAAATTGGAGTTACAGTTGAAAAGCTTCATGAAATGGGATATGAAAAAGACTGCTACGGAAACCCAATTGAAAATGAAGACCAAATCATAGAGCTTAGAGTGCAGGATATTGTAATATCAGACAATTGTGGAGAATATCTGCTTAGAACAGCCCAGTTCATTGACGATGAGCTTACCAGATTTTATGATATGGAGCCTTTCTATAATGTCAAGGAGAAAAGCGATTTGATTGGCCATCTCGTTGCAGGTCTTGCACCGCACACATCCGCAGGGGTTTTAGGCAGAATAGTTGGATTTACAAAAGCATTGGGTTGTTATGCTCATCCTTATTTCCATTCTGCAAAACGTAGAAACTGTGACAGTGACGAAGATGCGGTGATGTTGCTTTTGGATGCTTTAATCAACTTTTCAAAAACATACTTGCCGAACACCAGGGGAGGAAGTATGGATGCTCCTTTAGTTTTATCTTCTAGAATTGACCCTGAAGAGATAGATGACGAATCTCACAACCTGGACATATTTGAAAGATTCCCTGTAGAGTTCTATGAAGAGACATATACTCCTCACAAGCCGGCGGATGTTTTGGAATACATTGACAATGTTGAAATGCATCTGGGCACTCCTGAACAGTATGAAGGACTTATGTTTTCCCATCATACTTCAAGCATCCATGCAGGGCCGACACTCTGTCTTTACAAGCGTTTGCCTTCCATGAGAGAAAAGGTGGAAGCCCAAATTGCTCTTGCTGAAACTATTCGTGCAGTTGATCAGCGTGGAGTTGTGGAAAAGGTATTGACCTCTCACTTTTTACCGGACATTATGGGTAACTCTAGGGCATTTTCCAAGCAGAAGGTCAGATGTCCTAAGTGCGGCTCAAAATACAGAAGAATGCCGCTTACCGGAAAGTGCAAATGTGGAGGAAATCTGATATTGTCTGTTTCTAAGGGATCAGTTACCAAGTATCTTGACATTTCAAGGGAATTGGTTAATCGTTATCCTGTATCACATTATCTGGAGCAGCGTCTTGAAATCCAGGAGTTTGGTATCAAATCTTTGTTTGAAAGTGACAAGTCCAAGCAGAGTTCCTTGGATGTATTTTTCTAAATACTTTTCAAATGCTCTCTCGGATTATTGATTTTTAATATTATTAATATAATATATTTCAGAGTATATCACATTTGTTCGATGCAAGACGAACATTTTATATACTTTGAAACCCAATGTATTAAATAGAATGTTCGTATGTTATGAAACTTGTTTGTTCGTAGTAAGACGAACAATATATATACAAGTGGCAACATACAATTAATACAGGTGAGAGAATACTCTCTCAAATTATTTTATTCTTATAACGTAGGAAAAATGGTGTGAAAATTATGGAAAAAATTTCAGAATTAGGAAATAAATTACAAGAAACCGTTAAAATTAATGTAGAAAAAAATAACGGTATTAAAGAAAGATTCAGTTATGAAAAATTAGTAAAATCTTTAGTAATGGTCGAAACCCCATTCTTTGAATCTGATAAAATCGTGGCTACAGTAGTCTCTCAACTATACGATGGAATCAAAACCAAAGAAATCAAAAAAATCGTACACGAATGTTTAGAAGACATCGATCCAGAAATTGCTAACAAATACTTAGCAAGTACCCAATTAAAAGTACGTACCTCAAGAGACACTATTGAAGCATTTGATTTATCAAGAATCGCTAACACCTTGATTGAAGAAACAGGTGCTAGCCAAGAAACCGCTTTTGAAATTGCTACTGAAACCTGGAAAGAACTCAAAAAACTAAACGTTGAATACTTGACCGCACCAATGATTAGGGAAATGGTCAACACAAAATTAATTGAATACGGCCTAGAAGATTTAAGAAGCCGTTACACCCGTTTAGGTATCCCTGTATACAACATTACATCACTCATCGAAAACGGTAACAGAGACAACGCAAACATGATCCACAACCCAGAAAGTATTCACAAACATGTAGCAGACGAAGCATTAAAACAATACGCACTCTTAAAAATGTTACCAGCACACTTAGCAGACGCACACATGTCCGGTGACATTCACATTCACGATTTAGAATTCTTTGCAGGAAGACCTCTAAACTGTATGCAACATGATATCAGAACTTTCATTAAATATGGACTTAAAGTGGACGGTACCGGTGACCACACCTCCATTGCAGGAGCACCAAACCACATGGAAACCTTAATGAATCACACTGGAGAAATCATGCTTGCAGCACAACAAAACATGTCTGGTGGACAAGGAATGTCCCTCTGGAACGTATTTGTTGCACCATTCGCAAGAGGCAGAACCTACGAAGAAATCAAACAATCCGTACAAATGTTAGTCTACAACTTAAACATGGCTTATGCAGCTCGTGGATCACAAGTACCTTTCACAAGTATGGCATTAGAATTCGGTGTTCCTGACTTCTTAAAAGAAGAAACCGCATACGGACCAAAAGGACAAGTTGTAGGAACTTACGCTGATTTTGAAGAAGAAACCAGATTAATTCAAAGAGCATTCACTGAAACATTACTCGCAGGAGACAATGAAGGCAAACCTCATTTATTCCCAAATACAATCTATACATTAAGACCTGAAACAATGACCAGTGAATACGAAGATGACATCAGATTGGTACATGAATTATCCGCAAAATACGGTTCATCCTACTTCGTAAACATGTTCCCTGAATACAGAGGCAAAATGGCAAACTACATGGGATGCAGAACCTGTTTACAAGACACCTGGACTGGTGACTGGGACAAAGACTGTTTAAGAACAGGTAACCTTGCATATGTTACCTTAAACTTCCCAAGAATCGGATACCAATCCAAAGACGAAACCCAAGTATTCGAATACCTAGATGAATACATGGACCTTGCAGTTGAAACCTTAATGCTTAGAAGAGAACAAGGATTAAAATGTTTAAATGATTTCCACATCTTACCGTTCTTAAAACAAAAAGTAGGAGAAGAATCATACTACAGAATCGAAAATTCAACCTTATCTTTCGGTTTCGTTGGACTTAACGAAATGTTATTATCCTTATTCGGCGAAGGAATCGAAAACCCAGACGCTAACAAGTTCGGTGTAAAATGTCTCGAATACGTAAACGACAGAGCTAAACAATTACAAAAAGACACTGGACTCAGATGGTCTGTTTTACAAACCCCTGCTGAATCTACTGCTTACAGGTTTGCAACTCTCGACAAAAAACAATTCGGAGACCAAGCAATCGTACAAGGTGAAGGTAACGCTAACTACTACACAAACTCTTCTCATGTACCAGTAGACACAGGATTATCCTTAATTGAAAAAATCAAAATTGAAGAACAATACCACAGCTTAACCCCTGGTGGACACATCTTCCATGCATTCATGGGAGAATCCTACTCAGATCCAGATTCATTAATGAGCTTAACCCATAAAATAGCTAAAAAATCCGATATCGGATTCTGGGCATACAGCTCAGCTTTAAGTTTCTGTTTAAAATGTAAAACTTTAATGAAAGGACTAAACAATGTTTGTCCTACCTGCGGAGAAACCGAAGATGTAGAATGGTATGACAGAATTACCGGTTACGTACAACAAGTTGGACGTGCAAAATCTGCATCCGGAGGATGGAACCCAGGTAAACGTCAAGAATTAATTGATAGAAGAAGATTTGAAGATAACTAAATGGTTATCTTCTTTTCACACCATTTTTTTAACACCAAAACCACCAATTTAAAAAAATTTAAAAAAGACCAATAATTTTTAAAAATCACCAAAAAACTAACAATGCCGTCAATTTAAGAATTTCATTATAATACTTTAAATCAGTATTATGAAAATATTAAATTGTATTTTAGTGTACTATCCTTTAAGAATTTATCATTTTTAAAATTAATTTATTACTAATGGTTGTTCTTTGATTAAAGTAATATTTAGCTTTTATTAAATTAGTACTTGTTTATGGTAATTATTGTTTAATAAATCTAATTCGTTGTTTTAATCAATATTTTGTTAAAATTAATTATTTTTAGATTATATTGGATATACTAATCATATTACTATTTTAGCATTAGTTTA
>Ga0256405_10010854_pt1 | contig 11846 bp, 5 predicted proteins | sample RumenRJG_02DNA_FD_189096 | JGI IMG/M metagenome (GOLD analysis project Ga0256405, IMG submission 189096) | Bovine rumen microbial communities from Lethbridge, Alberta, Canada - RJG_02 | ecosystem: Host-associated > Mammals > Digestive system > Stomach > Rumen | place: Canada: Alberta | collected...
CGCCTCAGCCTCACCGTCAGTCTGCTCAATAACCGGCTCCGATGCCTCATCTTCCACAGAAGCGGACGGTTGCTCAGTGGCCTCAACGGCGGCCTGCTCCTCATCGTCTACAGGCGCGGATTCCGCTGGAACGGGCTGCTCCTCGGCAGTATCCTCGTCATCTATCGTTGCAGCAGACGTCTGATCTTCATCGTCCACAGGAGCGGGTTCAACCGGAACAGGCTGCTCCTCATCAACAGCCGCTTCCGCGGGCTCATACGCTATGCCGTTTTTCAGATTTACAAGATATACACCGCCATCCTTCGTAAACACAACCAGCTCGACCATATCGTCATCGATAAAGTCGCGGAGCGCCGTGATGGTGTACTCGTCCCCATCCTTTACAACAGAAATGGAGAGCTGCTGATCGTCATCAATCACACTCTCCCCGACCTCGTCTATTGCGTTTTTGTCGATATCAATCCCGGTACCGGCCAGGATATCGCTCAAAAGGGCATAGCTCGCCCCTTCAAAATCATAAATGGGCGTAACGAAGGACTCAACAGCGGCGGTCTCCCCTTCCACATCGTTCTCTGGCGCCGGCTCTTCCAGTTCTCCCAGCTCAAAGCCGTCTGATTCCTCAGGAGGTGTTTCAATTTCGGAAGATACAACGAACGCATCGTCGCCTAATTCCAAAACCCCATCCTCGATGGGCAAAGCCACTTCCGGCATGACCTCATCAGCTTTCGGCCTCTCCTGAAAGCATGCATCCGTATGCACATGCTCCTCCAGGCCGCAAACGATGGTCCCGGCCTCATCAAGGCACTCCTCGGAATGCTGGTGTTCCACACTCCCGCAAGTGGCTCTTCTCTCCAAGGTATCCGCCTTGAGCTTCAGTTGGTTTGTTGTCAAGATCAACACCAACACCGAGAATAATGCCACCATCCGGTGCCGCGCCTGCTTGAAGCGCGCAGCTTTCAACATATTATTCAAATAGCTGTTTTCCATCTTTACCTCAGTGCGCTCCTTCAATGAGCGAAGCTTTGATCGTTGAGCGGTATTTACAAGGCAAGTATCTTCCTCGCCTCAACAACTTTCCATTTATACGATACTACCGATTTATTTACTTATTTAGTTACATAAGTAATGTTTTCAAATCTTTAACAAGCTAAATGTCTTGTGAACGATCCCTTCGGTAGGCTCAACAGGTTCTGCTTCGGTCATTTCCGCAGATGGAATCTTCTGGAACTCACCCCCCGCTGTCTAAAAATATTTATCTGACTATTGTCAATGATCACTTTGGGCACTAACGCCATGGAGATCACTGTGCGGATCTTCCTCACATTCTGCTCACGACTATGAATTCAGATCAATTGCCAAATCTTCAAAATATCATAGACTGTATTAAGGAAATACCGCACAATTAAGGTGGTCAGCTGGCGAGTGAATTTTTCGTCAGGCGCTCTTGCAGATTTTGAAGGTTTACTGGCGGTAAATCGAAAAATCTGCGTGACTGTTCAGTCGCGGACTCCTTCCGACCCGCTTCGCGGCCCACCTCCCTCAAAGAGGGAGGCTTTTGGGACCCCGTTCAGGCTCCCGTCCAGGCTCCCTCTCCGAGGGAGCTGTCAGCCGCAGGCTGACTGAGGGAGTCATTCCTGGGCAACTGAACAGTTACAAATCTGCAAGAGATGACTGGCGGAAAAGGCACCGCCAGATGTGCCGCCGTATTGTGCGGTATTTCCTTAAATGAGATATATGACAATAAGCGTGAGAGACTCACCGTCCGCCAATCTCTATCTTGTTGCTGCGCCCAATTTCTTGAGCAGCATTTTCTCCTTATACATTGCCGCGTCTGCCCGATCAAAAACAGGACGCAGGCGCGTGTCTTTATCTGCGTCAAATTCCGCCAACCCGGCGGAAATAACAACTTCACCCGTCTCTATATGGCTGACTGATTGCTCGTGCAATTCATCCATAAGCGCCTGACGATTCTCATAATCGCGTCCCGACAGATAGACCACAAATTCATCGCCGCCATTCCTGTAGACCGGGCTGTGGGAAAAGATATTGCAGATGACCTTGCTCGTTTGTTTCAGACGTTCATCGCCTGTCTTGTGGCCCTCTGAGTCGTTGATGAACTTCAGACCGTTCAAATCACAAACGACGATGCCAAAGCTGCCCGCCGTGCCGCCGCTGATGGCGGCATCCAATTCCCGCTCCTTTTCCGCATAGGCATGCCGGCTTTTGACGCCGGTCAGCGGATCGCGGCTTGCGAGCTCCTGCACCATACCCAGTCGGGCCTCGCTGGATTGCGCGCGCTCGCTGATCATCCTGAAATTGTAGATCAGCATGGCCAGCGACAGGGCAATGAGGAACAGTATCGCCGTCATGCTGTTTCCGATCACATGGCGTACCTTCTCCATCTCCGCGACCACGATTTCCGGCACAGCACCCGTGATTTCAGGGGTCGCGTGCAGCTGCGCGATGCTGGTCAATCCCGCCTGCATGGATTCCATGATGGTCTGGAACAGGTACACGAGCGAGACGAACAGGATCAGCGAGAAAAGGGAGATCCAGACGACAATCGACTTGCCGAATCTTCGAGTCTTATCCGTTCTGAGGAGCTGGTGAAAGTAGACGAACCCCAGCACAGCCCACACCACGAAAAAGAAATAGGATTCCCTGGACATGGAGCCCAAAGTGTACAGATTTGGCACCAGCAGATAGATCCCAAAGCCGATCATGATGACAAGTCCTGCGATTCCAAGACGACGCTCCCGCCAGTCCCGCCGTTCTCTGGCAAGCTTCATGGCAGATGCCGACACCAAACCATAGATCAGGGTCGCGCCGATGGTGGTGACATCCACGATCCAGCCGATGGCCGTCCTGCCAAGGAAGGGGAAAAACACGGATAAACCGGCGATCAGCGCGATGGCGTTGCCGGGAATACTCCGATGATTGAGTTTTCCGATGCCCGGCGGAAGAACTCTGTCCCTGCCCATGGCGTAAAACAGGCGGCTGACAGCCGTGATATTGCCGATGAGGCTCGTGAGTATCAGCGATAGCAGGGTTGCCATCAGGATGGCGATGCCGGCGTCACCCATGTAGTATTCTGCCGCGTAAAAAGCCGGAAGCGCTTTCAGGCCCTCCAGATTTTCTCTGCCCCGGATATAATCCAGCCAGGAACCGTACTCCGGCGGGAAGGCTGTTACCGACAGCAGTGTGACGAATATGTACAGCGCCGTGGTTGCCGCCACCGAGATGAAGAGCACTCTGAACAGAGCGGTACTCCTGAATCGAATCTCCTCAGTCGCGTGGGAAATGTTTTTCAAAGCCGATAAAGGCCCACGGGGAGATGACCGCAATGCGCACGATCTGATCAAGCGCCGGCTTGTCAGGCACATAACCCGGTTCAAACCCGGTTCCGTGACGGACAATGGCAACAAGGAAACATATTACGATTCCGGCTGAGAAAAGTATTGCCATTGCCGTCATCGCCATGGATGCTGCCTGCTTTTGTCTGGCGCAGAACGCGCCCACGAGCAGCAGAGCACCGATGGACAGGAGTGCTTCACCCAGGTACACCTCGTAACCAAAGAGCGTGTAAATATATCCGACTCTAAATGTATTCCCAATGAAATAGCGGGCGAAGAGTGGAATGGAAGTGGCATTCGCCCAGAGCACCGCCAGATAGGTAAGGCTCAGGAACCAGGCGGTCAGAAAACCATAGTCATGGTCCAGCGTCTCGCTGGCATAGGTGTATGCGCCGCCCGCACTGGGATAGACGTTCATCAGGTAGGCGTAGTTTGCGCTGATGACAGCCATGATCAGGCCGCCCAGCACCATGCCAATCGCGCTCCCCAACGGACCTGCCTGAGCAAGATAGTGATTGCTGGTGACAACCAATGAGCCCCAACCGATACTGGTACCGATTGAAAAGGCCCATGCCGCCAGAGGGGACAAATTTCGGGTCAGTTTTCGCTCATCCTGCATTCGGATCACTCCGCATAATACTTTTAATATTCGGTGTTTCGTCATGGGTCATTGAATCCGGAATATGGAGCTGCTAAAATATCGCCACCCCGCTGTTCTTCATCGCCTTGATTCTCTGAAGCGCGATATCGGCGTCATGGAAAATATCTCCCTGCGGATTCTCTCTGTCCGCGAAAGCCACGCCGACACTCAGCCGGAACGGCGGCACCTCCTCGTGCTGATGGATCATGGTGTTGATCCTGTTGACCTTCTCATAGATAAGCGGTTTGAGTTCGTTGTTTACCCGCGTCATGATGACGGCAAACTCATCCTCTCCAATATGGCAGATGAAATCCACCGAGCGGAAATTATGTTTTAGCACTTCCGCCACCAGATGAAGCGCAAGCCTACCAGCGGCATCCCCATTTGCCTGCTTGTATTGCGTGAATCCGTCAATATCCGCAAGGATCAAAGCGATGTTCCGCTGATCCGCGTCTTTAAGGAGCATCGTATAGGCGCTATGGTTGTAAAGTCCTGTCATCGGGTCATGCAGGGCTTCATAGGCAAATTGCTCCGCCGGCTTGATCTTGGGATCCCTTTCTGCCGCCTGGGTCCAGCCCATTTCTCTTTCCTTCAAATACCGTTCAAAATCCTCGGCGGGCAAGGGCCTCGAAAAGTAAAAGCCCTGCACGACGTCGCAGCCCATTTCCTTCAAGGTAAACATCTGTTCCGCCGTTTCCACACCCTCGGCGATCGTGGGAACTTCGAGAGAATAAGCGATATCAATCACGGCATCCAGCATCTTGGTGTTTTTACGTTCCTTGAAGGCATTTCGCATAAATTCCATGTCGATTTTCAGCGCGTCCATGGGAAGGGTCGATATCATGTTGAGGGAGGAATAGCCGCTGCCGAAATCGTCGATTTCGACCCGGAATCCCTTATCCCGCAGTGCATTTACCGTGCGGATGATCTGGCCAGAATCCTGGGTGTAGGCGGATTCGGTGATCTCAAGCAGGAACTCATCAGGGCTTATATCATATTTTCGAATGAGCCGCAGCATATGTCCCACCAGGTCATTATCAAATATATCGACGCGGCTGACGTTGACGGAGACAGGAACGCGCACGCCAAGCCTGTCCTTCCATTCCTTCATCTGGGCAGCGACCTCTTCCCAGACAAAGCTGTCCAGCCTCGTAATCAAGCCATTGTTCTCAAACAGCGGTATGAAATTGCCGGGAGAGATCATGCCCAGGGTCGGATGCTTCCACCGAACCAGCGCCTCGGCACTGTTCAAAACGGGTATCGTGCTCTGTATCGCAAACTTGGGCTGGTAGTAGACCACGAATTCCTTTTCCATGATTGCGCGGGGAAAGTCCTCAAGAAGCTGTTCAAAAAACAACTCCGCCTTTTGCAGCTCGTCGTCATAGATGGCGACATTCCTATTAAAGTTGTTTCGCAGGGTGTCGGCGGCCTGCTTGGCCCGGTCAAACCGCCGCTCCATGTCCATCGTCTTGTCCACGCGGGGATAAACGCCCATCCTCAGACGAATCCTGCTGCCCATCCCCAACGTTGCCTTATGCAGGATGCTTTCATAATCCCCTCGATGCGGACAGTAGATCAGGAAGGTATCCCCATCTCTGCGACAGACAAGGCCCCCGTCCGCGTCAACGCATTCCTTGAGCCGACGGCCGATGCTGCACAGGACATCATCGCCGTAATTCCGACCGTACTTTTCATTGATCAGGTGGAAATGGCTGATATCCACCTCGATGCAATCCATCTCCAGTTCCTTGTGGAATACGTCGAATTGATTGGCGTAGTTAAAAAAGAAGTCCTTGTTGTACAAGCCCGTCAGCTGGTCGCGCTCCACAGAGCGGATAATGCTTTGGTTGTTTGAAACCTCAATCGCGTGCCGCGTGCGCGCCAGGATCATCTCCGGCAGATGGCAGGGCATGCCGATAAAGTCCATCGCGCCATGACAGAGCGCATGGGCGCCTTCGGTCCAGTCTTCACTGATAACAATCACCGGGATGTGCATGAGCAGCGGGTCCGTGGTGACATGGTCCAATGCCTCCTCCAGGCTCATATCCGCCAGCGGACAGCAGAGCATGACAAGGGCAAAGGCATCCTTGTCTCTGTGCAAAACGGTTATCGCCGACTCACAGGTTGCGGCGCTTTCCAGAACAAAGCGGCCTTCGAGGCACGTCCTGAGATAATCAAAAGCTGCCCCATTGCCCTCCACGATTAGAATGCTGGGTTTTACCCTATCTGACATTGTGCCTCATCTCTTTTCACTTAAATGACGACCTGATTTCTACCGTTGGCTTTGCCCATATAGAGCTTGTGATCCGCTTCATCCATCAGTTTTTCCAGCGATGATTGAAAATCGTATTCCGTAAGACCGATCGTTAATGTTATGGAATAATCAATCTCTTCATAGTGGAGTGGCATCTTACTGACCGCGATATGAAGATCGTGCATGATCACGCCCGCCTGATCCAAATTCATCTGCGGCAGGAAAAAGCAGAATTCCTCCCCGCCCCATCGGCAAACCTTGTATGCTTCGCCGGCCTTGGACAGAAATAACGCCGACAGCTCCTTCAGGGTATAGTCGCCGCAATTGTGGCCGTATGTATCATTGACTCTCTTGAAGAAGTCGATGTCCGCGATGGCAACGCTGAAGGTCTCATTGGAGGAAGACTTCTGATACGCCTCTATCGCATCCAGCATGGCCCGTCGGTTTGGAAGGCCCGTAAGCGGGTCGGTACCTGCCTCTTTGTGCAGGTTCTGATTGTTGATGGTCAGCTCCCGCTCGCTGGCCTGGATGCTGGAGCTGAATAACATAAAGCTATATGTCAGCATAAAAAGGGGAATGACGCTGTTGATGACCTGAAAGACGATGCTCTCTGTATGCCCCAATGAGGCTGTCGGGGCATGTCTGAGCGAATAGGCAAAGAGTCCTATCCGGAATAAGACAACTCCGGCAAAATATCCGACTTTACTCAAGGGCGGCTCATAAATGTTGAAATATGCCAGGGACAGTATGGGTACAAGTATATTGGGACTGCCCGCAGACCATCCGAACATATGGACAAACCACGTCAGCCATATCAGAATGATCGACGTGAAGCAAATCAGGTTGACCCTCGGGTTCATCCTGTCTATGTGGACCAGACATAGCCTTGTGGAAATCAGTGTAATGAGGGGTACCCATTCCATTTTGCCTGTTGTCAGCAGGATCAACCCCATACTGATCCAGAAATAGCATGCCAAAATAGCCTCACTGACAAGCAGGGCTCTGCGATAATATGCAGGCATCGAATTGCCTGTTTTGGGGACCTCCTGCCGGAGGAACTCAGACATATATCCCATGAAAATCACCGGCGCAAATCAATAAATCCGTCGGGCGAGGAATGTAAAAATACATATACTTAATTTTACCATATTGAGAGAAGCTTTGCAATAGGCTTTTCCGCATCTCAGACTCTTTTTCCCACAGTTCCGCCTCTTTTTTCTATGTTCCGACCTTTTTCATGCGTTCATCCGGTAGAGGCCATCGGCTTCTATCATTACATCGTATTTTTGCCATACTTCTGCCCATTGACTAATGTCAAAAACATCACTATAATATAATTATAACTTTGTGTCAATTCGGCCTTTAGGAATAATCTTAATTATAAACCAGTCTTTTGAGGTAACTGTTCAGTCCTTCGGCGAATTGGGATATGACGAGGACCTCATCCGACCTCCGCTTCGCTCCGGCCACCTTCCCCAAAGGGGAAGGCTGAATAGCGGCTGACGCAAGCTCCAAAAGCCTTCCCCTCTGGGGAAGGTGGCAGCCCGAAGGGCTGACGGATGAGGTCTCCCGTCACCTCGCCAAATCCCAGTTTATCACAACAGAACTGAATAGATACCTTTTGAGAAACAAAGAGCCGTGGCAGACGGGAAGCGACCAGAGAGGGAGAGCGATTCTGTATGATGAGTGCATTGTTGAAGTTTTCCAGGGAACACACAGATTTCCCCATCATTGACTTCCTGAATCAGTCCACCTTTGACGAGCTCATCGCCATCGATCTGTCGCAGGATAGGTATAGGTATGTCTATAACGTGGATGAGAAGTATTGGACCCCTTCAATGGAGGGCACCTACAGTACCTTCTTTGATCACATTTCGCGCCACGTCATTCATCCCGCCGATCAGCAGCTTTACCGCGAAATGTCAGATCCCGCCAGGCTGATTGCAAACCTTGAAGCAAACCAGGGGCTCTACAATTTTGAATTCCGCGCCCCCACTCCGGACGGAAGCTGGCGATGGTGCGAGCAGTATGTGGTCGGGGGAGATCGCCAGAATGTACCGAACGACCTGATCTATTACTACATCTACGATATCCAGAGCCGCAAGGACCGGGAGGAGGGCAGGAACCTCGTGCCTGTCCAGACGCGCATCCAGCTGGATGCGCTCACCGGCCTTCCGCGCGAAAAGGACTTCTACACCGTCGCCGAAGCCATACTCGCTGACACGCGGATCAACTGGCTCCTGGTGGCCACGGACCTTCAGCATTTCAAGCTCTTTAATGAGTGGTACGGCCGTGAAGCGGGCGATCAGGTTCTGGCGGACATCGGGCACACATTATCCGGGATTGCCGAATCCCACGATGGCGTCGCGGGCTACATGGGTGGAGATGATTTTGCGCTTCTGCTTCCTGAAAAAAGCTTCGACCCGGAATCCCTGTACGAAAAGCTGCATACCGTCATCAGTGAACACGGCGCTTCCATCGGATTTCTGCCCTCGATCGGCGCATGCTACTCGAACGGGAAAACTTCTGTCTACCAGCTCTACGATGAGGCCACGCTCGCGGCCCAGGAGGCCAAGAAGGACTACAAGGCGCGCGTGGTGTTCTACAGCTCCGCGCTGGTTGAGCAGACCGCCGAGGATTACAAGGTCCTGTCAGAATTTAAGAATGCTCTCGCCAACAACGAGATCACCTTCTACCTGCAGCCCCAGTGCCGCGCGGTGAACGGCCTGGTCGTTGGGGCGGAGGCGCTGGCGCGCTGGATCAGGCCCGACGGGACCCAAGTGCCGCCGGTTTCCTTCGTTCCTACGTTGGAACGCTACGGCTTTATCCCGGATCTGGATCGCCACATCTGGGAGGAGGTGTGCAAATGGGCGCGCAGGTCGCTGGATAAGGGCCATCCCCTGATTCCCGTCTCGGTCAACATCAGCCCGGTGGACATCTTCACGATGGATGTGCCGGCGTATTTTACCGGGCTGGTCAAAAAGTACAACCTCCCCAAGGGAGCTATAAAGGTTGAGATCACAGAGAGCGCCTATGGTGAAGATTCCGACATGGTTCGGAACACGGTTCAGGAATTCCGCGACCTGGGCTTTGCCGTGCTCATGGATGATTTTGGCAGCGGTTTTTCCTCGTTGAACATGCTCAGAGAGTTGAACGTTGACATGATCAAGCTCGACGCCTATTTCCTACGCATGGAGGAGACGAACGCGCGAAAGGGCATGCACATCATCGAGTCCGTCGTCAACATGGCAAAGACCATGACCATGCCGATCATCGTGGAGGGCGTGGAGACCAATGAACAGCGCGCCTACCTGATGAGCCTGGGCTGTCGCTACATTCAGGGGTACTATTTCTATAAGCCCATGCCTGTCGATGAATTTGAGTCGCTGATCTGCGACCCCAGGAACATTGACCCCCAGGGCTTCTTCTTCAAATTTAACGAAGAATTCCATATCCGTGAATTCCTGAGCGACGACGTCTATACCGATTCCATGCTGAATCACATCATTGGTCCCGCGGCAATTTACGCCTGGCACGGGGACGACGTCGATATCATCCGCTTCAACCAGCAGTTCTACCAGGCCGTCGGCGTATCCGATTTCAATGAGCGCCTGTACGGCATCCAGCAGTACATGCCCGAGCAGGAAATCCCTCTGCTGCGCGAAACCCTGCAAAAGGCCTATAATGACCGCCTGAACGGAGCGAGCGCACTGCTGACCTTCAACAAGATCGATGGCAGCATGGCACGGTTCCTGATCCAATTCTACTTTATGAATGACGATGGGAACGTCAAGCGCTTCTATGGGGCGGCCAGAGATGTCACAAGCATCGCCAACCTGCAAAGACAGATGGATCTCCTGTCGCGCTTTGTCTCCAGAACGGTTCTGTTCATGACCGTAAAGGGGGACAACTATTCCTTCGAGGTCGTGGCGCATGGTCTGGAAAAGGATATGGGGCTGACAAAAACAGAAATGGAGCATGAATTGAACACCGCCCAATTTTATAAGCGCCTGATCCCCAGAAACGAGAGCGTCATGTGGAAGATTGGCTTCAAATGTATTGAATCAAAGCAGAGCATAACGGAGCGATTCATGATGCAGACTGTGGCGGGAGAGACCATGGCGCTGGTGATCGATGGGGACTATGTGGATGATCCGCTCAGCGATGTAAAGTGCATACTATCGCTCAGGAAAGAGACAGTCCAGAACCCATAAGCCGAAAGTGTCAAACGCTTCGATCCAAGGCATTAAAACAGCGCCTCCGCTGAAGAGGCGCTGTGGTGATTTTTTCACCTTCTTTGACGGCGATCATGACCGCCATGTTCCGGGGAGTGTGTATGCGCTTTAACCTCATAAAGAGCCGCGTCTGCCTTGGAGATTAATTCAAACATCTCGTCATAGGACTGCGGTTTTCCTTTTGCACACCCAATCGACAGAGATATATCTGGCAATTCGCTCTGGCTCTGCTTTTTGAAACGATATGCGGTGCCGACATAGTTTTGTGAACCCTCACCCACGCTCAGAATTAAGAACTCATCCCCGCCATAACGATACAACAAAGCGTCCGGATACAGTTCACGCAAGACATTTCCCGTCTCTTTCAGCACCTCATCTCCCATGGCATGGCCGTAACGGTCGTTAAACTCTTTAAAATAATCAACATCAACCATATAAGCCATAACCGTTGTTTCGCAGTTCTTTTTTACATCCTCCTCCAATGCCAGACGATTTCGAAGCCCAGTCAGGGCATCCTGATGCGAAGCCATCTCGAACCGTTTCTCCTTATTGGCCAGGTATAAGTGCGTATGATATTGGACACACATACCAACTGCGGATAGGATCGCCAATATTATAAAATTAAAAGCATTAATCCCCGCTGCCTGATGAACACCGTATGCCGCGGCATATAATCCTGCGTACGCCGCGGAGACCAGCACAATACTGATGAATGGCTCGAACATTATGAAGCAGGCCACCAGCACTTGAACTGTGTAAAAGGTCAGCATCTGGTCCCCCGCCGCATAGTGCCGCATATCAACATGAATCGCCCACAGCGTGTAGACACCAAAGAAAACGGTTTTGATGATGAGGCTCTGCCAATGGGGCAAGCTCTTATTTTTCATCATGCTTCTGCTGAACAAAAACACAATCAGACTAAAAACAGCACAAAAACCAACGCTGTAGAAGCTAGTCAGATTTGAGACTTCGAACTTCCAACCGTCCAAAGTCGGAAATACCAGAATACTCAGCGTTTCAAGAATACATGCCGCCAGACTGATATTGCGAATACTCCGCATACTCTGACGATCAATAGATGTCATAATTTCTGTATCTACAGACGGAAACAAGTATTGCCATACGTCATACTTTTCCTTATTTATCATTATGCACCCCATTACTCTTTTACTTCAAATATGTCATGTCGTCTTCACATATTACTGTTCTAATTATATAATGTATATAGTATTATTATACCCCCCCCCGCGAAATTGTCAATAGTGAAAATGTAAACAGAAACATCTAATTAAGGAATAATTATTGACAGGTTAACCCTTCAAAGCCGCGTCCACACAGACGAGGGATGAAAAACATTGGAAAAC
>Ga0256405_10010860_pt1 | contig 11836 bp, 12 predicted proteins | sample RumenRJG_02DNA_FD_189096 | JGI IMG/M metagenome (GOLD analysis project Ga0256405, IMG submission 189096) | Bovine rumen microbial communities from Lethbridge, Alberta, Canada - RJG_02 | ecosystem: Host-associated > Mammals > Digestive system > Stomach > Rumen | place: Canada: Alberta...
GATACCTTCACAATGGCGATAAAGGCAACATACTGTGAGATAGATGGAAAGCCTTATCCTATATTCAAGAGTCCAAAGGAAGGGCAAGTTAAAAAATCACAAAAAGGTGCATGTGCTGTTTATCTGGATGAAAATGGAGAATATTACTATAAGGATGAGCTTACATGGGAAGAAGCATGCAATGATGAAGAAAACCAGCTGAAACCTATCTTCAAGGATGGAAAATTCATCAAGGAGTATAGTTTAAGTGAGATAAGAAACATCTTGCATGATGGCAAGTTTTAGTTATTTATAAAGGGGGAAAAACATGATAAATCATTTTAATCGGAAATATTTTTTCCTGAGCAATTTTTATGAATGTCCTGTATTTTATGAAGGATTGGTTTATAACAGCACTGAAGCCGCATTTCAAGCAGCCAAGATACTCTATGGAAGAGAGTATTTCACCAGGATGAATCCTCCTGCTGCTAAAAAGGAAGGAAGGAGAGTGGATTTAAGAGATGACTGGGAAGATGTGAAGATGGGGGTCATGTATGATGTATGCTATGCCAAATTCGCATATAATCCAGAATTAAAGAAAAAGCTTCTTAAAACTGGTGATAAACACTTGGAAGAAGCTAATCATCATGGAGACATGATCTGGGGAACTGTTGATGGTGAAGGAGAAAACAATTTGGGAAAAATCCTGATGCAGATTCGAAAAGACTTGGCGGATGGTGTTAAAAGCGATTTGACAGGTTTTAAAAGTTTTGATGAATTTGCACTTTCCAAGAATTCAAAGAATGATTCCTCCTCTAAAGAGGATTCATCAGTTTCTCAAAATGAGGATTCATTATCTAATTCTTCAGTTTCACTGAATCCTGGATGCAAGCCGGGTTTTGATGCTGAAGTAGTTAAGAATGACTTGATTGAATGGATACGAAAATTCTTTAGAGAAAACGGTCCTGACTGCAATGCCATTGTTGGAATCTCAGGTGGAAAGGACAGCTCAACAGTAGCAGCATTATGTGTTGAAGCCCTGGGCAGAGACAGGGTAATAGGTGTTTTAATGCCGAATCATGTACAAAAAGACATTAATGCCGCTCAAAAACTGGTTGAACACCTTGGCATTGAAAATCATACTATAAATATTCGGGATTCATTCAATGGAATAATCAGCCAGATGGAGCTTAATGGAATGGAAGTAAGCGAGCAGACCATAATCAATCTGCCTCCGAGGATTCGAATGGCCGCTTTGTATGCTGTAAGTCAATCCAATCATGGAAGAGTTGCAAATACATGCAATCTATCTGAAGATTGGGTGGGTTATGCCACACGTTATGGTGATGGTGCTGGAGATTTCAGTCCTCTTTCAAAGCTTACCGTAGCTGAAGTCAAGGAAATTGGACGAAGCCTCAATCTTCCTGATGAGTTGGTCGATAAAGTGCCAATTGATGGACTCTCTAATAAAACTGATGAAGACAATCTCGGATTTACTTATGATGTCTTGGATAGATATATACGAACAGGTGAAATTGAGGATAAAAAGATAAAAGAAAAAATCGATTTACTGCATGAGCTCAATAAATTCAAATTGGAATTAATGCCTCATTTTGAATTTTAATCTTTTTTTTTAATTATTTTTTTTTATTTATGGTATTTTTTGTTATTGGATACTTTACTTTGTTTTTTGGGGCATGTTTTTTGTTTTTTTCGATTTTCTCATAGATTTATAAATTCTTGATAAATTTTAAATATTTTAATTTTTAAAGTATATTAAGTATATTAGGAGGTAAAAACTTGAAAGAATTAGATGATATTACTGTTTCAAAAGCCATTATTCAGGAATACATGAATGATTTTCTAGATTATACTGATATGGATGTAGCTATTGGTGGAGGAGGTCCATCAGGAGTTACTGCAGGTTATTATCTTGCAAAAGCAGGCTATAAAGTTGCATTATTTGAAAGAAAGCTCTCCATTGGAGGCGGAATGTGGGGCGGCGGAATGATGTTCAATAAAGTCGTCGTTCAAGAAGAAGGAAAAAGGATTCTTGACGAGTTTGGAATCAATTCCAAAAAATTTGAAGACAATTACTATGTTGTTGACTCCATTGAATGCACTTCAACCTTATGTTCCAAAGCTACTCAGGCAGGTCTTAAAATATTTAATCTGATGTCTATTGAGGATTTAATGGTTAGGGAAGACGGCATTAACGGAATAGTATTGAACTGGAGCTCCGTTGAAATGTCAGGCTTGCATATAGATCCATTAACAGTTAGAGCAAAGGCAGTAATTGATGCCACAGGTCATCCAACTGAAATCACCAAGATTGTTGAAAACAAGATGGAAGAGAAATTAAATACCAAAACCGGAAAGATCATGGGTGAGAAATCCATGTGGGCAGACCGGGCTGAAGGCAAGATTCTTGATAATGTAACCGAGGTCTATCCTGGATTGTATGTGACAGGAATGGCTGCAAATGCTGTCCACGGTTCTCAGCGCATGGGCCCAATCTTTGGAGGCATGCTTTTATCCGGGGAGTATGTTGCTCAAAAAGTTATTGAAGATTTGGAAAATAGAAAATAATTCTTTTTTTATTTCCTTTTTTTATATTTTTGGCTTTTTATATGGTCTAATATGGAAAATTTTAACTCTTTTTATATTTAAAACTCTTTTTAGTAATTTATTAATGGTTATTGAAGATAAATATCGATTATAGCTTTTTCTAATTCATAATAGTTAATAAACATAAACTATTTAAAAGATAAATTCATTAAGTAATGGTGGAGGAAAAATTAATGAATTTATGGAATCCTATTACTTTTTTTGTGAGTTTCATAATGAGTGGGGCCGTGGCTTTTATCTTTGGAATACCTAATGGTCTTTCTGTTGAGATGTGGTTTTACATGTGGCCTGTAAGATGGCTTGTTGCATATTTGATGGTAGTGACATTTGTTGATGACACTTCATTCAAACTGGCTATGAAAGTCTTTGGCTTTAGGCCTGGAATTGATTCAATAGATGGATTATGGAATCCAATTGCATTTTTCATGAGTTTCATGATGAGCATGCTGATGCCTGCGATATTTGGTTTGACTACTTCCATGTCAATAGAACAGTATATCTGGCAGGCACCTCTCAGATGGTTTGTTGCATACTTGCTGATTGACTTGTTTGTTTTAAAATTTGGATTTTACATGGCGGAGAAGGTATTCGATTTTGATACTACTGGAGCTCACTGATTTTTTTACTTTTTTTTTAATTTTTATTTTTAATTCTGAATTTTTTATTTTTTTATTTTAGTTTTTTGGATTTTTGTCGATTGTACTCGATGATTTTTTAATTTTTGGATTTTTGTCGATTGTAATAGATGATTTTTTAATTTTTGGATTTTTGTCGATTATAATCGACAAAATTTATATGTGATTATATGCAACATAATATTAGGGATGATGAAAATGATAAAAAGAGAGATATATCTTAATCAAATCAGTAGATTAATAGATAAAGAACCCATCAAAGTGATTACTGGAGTTAGAAGAAGTGGGAAAACATATCTATTGAAGAGTATTATGGAAATGCTTATAGAGAAAGGTGTTTCCAAAGAGAATATATTCCTGATATCATTTGAATCAATGAAATACAATAGAATTGAAGATTTCAAGCAACTTGATGAGATTATTCTTGATCTTACAAAAGATGCTGAAGGCAGAATATATCTTCTATTTGATGAAATCCAAAATGTTAAAAACTGGGAAAAAAGCATAAATGCCTATAGGGTGGATTTTAATTGTGATATCTATATTACAGGTTCCAATTCAGAGTTGCTTTCTGGTGAAATGGCAAGCTTGATAGCAGGAAGATACTATCAAATAAGCATCTATCCCTTTTCATTCAAGGAGTTCCTTCAATACAAGAGGGAAATCGATGGAATTGATATATCAAATATTGATGAACTGTTTGAAGAATATATGGAGTTTGGAGGTATGCCTCCAATACAACAGGTATCTGATGAAGACAAGTATTCATATCTTGATGACATATTCAACACAATACTTCTAAAAGACATTATCACACGCCATGACATACGAAGCAGCGATATGTTGAATCGTATAATTGACTATTCAATCATCAACATGGCGAAAAACTTCTCAGCTACTAATGTGGTTAAATACATCCGTCATGATAATAGAAAAATCTCCAAGGATACGGTATTAGATTATTTATTATATGCAAAAAACGCTTGTTTCATACATGCTGTGCCTCGAAATGACATCAATGGCAAGAAAGTGTTATTGCACAATGAAAAATATTACCTGGTTGATCATGGCTTTTATCAGTCAAAACATGGAGATATTGAGAATATCGGCTCCATTTTGGAAAATATAGTATATATTGAGCTTAAAAGACGAGGATATGATGTCAAAACAGGAATAATAAATGGCAAGGAAGTGGATTTTGTCTGTACAAAGGATAAGAAAAAGGCATACATCCAAGTTGCTTATCTTCTTTCTTCTGATGCAACCATTGAAAGGGAGTTTTCAAGCCTTAGCGAAATAGATGATAATTTTGACAAGTATGTTTTAAGCATGGATAGATTTGATTTTTCACGCAATGGATTTAAACACAGGAATATAATCGATTTTTTATTGTCTGATGAAATATAATTTGATTTTTTCAATTTTGAGAACTGCTATGGATTAATTATATATATAATTTAATTACATATTAGTTATATAACTAGGTGGTTCTTTTGTCAAAATATGATAATTATGAATTGATTTTTATGCACAATGGCCGTGCAATAAAATTTAATTCAAGTTCCCTTCAGGAAATCAAGGATGTAAATCAAATTCTGATTGATATCGGCTATGATTTTAAAAGATTGAGGAATGTCCGCAGATACAAAGTCAATGGCAGATATTACAATCTCAGATATAACAATGGAGTACTCAAGATTCTTGATTCATATGATAAGAGGCAAAACAGATATTTCATGTCTGATAATGTGGATATAAATGTTGTTGATAATGAAAAACTCAACTCCAAGCTAATTTTTGAAGATTCCGATGACTATCTTGATAGAAATGAGTCTCGTCAAGTTGTTTTAAACAACAATCAAGATATGAATCGCAGTTCAAGATCCCTTAGAGCCCCTGAAATCGGAAGAACTTCTAAAAAAGAATCAATGAGACATGATGATGAGAATGCTGTTTTAAATAATCAAACTCGTTTTTTCAGCCGCGGTGAGGTTGATAGCTCTGAAGATAAAGTGGACTACTTGGATGATTTGCACAATGAAAGCAGCATTATTGCTGAAAGTGATTCTAAAAACAGCTATGATATAGAAAATAGATTTTATCATAAGGATATGTTAAGGATGGAAGCTCCAGTTTTGGAAAGGCCTCGCAGATATTCAAACGATTATCCTCAAAATATCACCATGCCTCCGCTTGAATCAGATACAGTTTTCAAAAGCAGTATAAAAGATGAGGACCCTGAAACAAGGGATAAGATAATTAAGTTGTCCTCTTATGTGGATGCTTCAAGCCATAGAAGCCTCGTATTGAATGATATCAATACTTCAATTAAAACACCTAAAACCATTGCGACAGAAACTGGTTTGAGACCTAATTATGTATCCAAGGTTTTAAGGGATTTCAAGGACAGAGATATTGTTGTCTGCATAAACGAGGAGGTTAGAAAAGGCAAGCTGTATGAATTGACTCCTCTTGGACTTAAGATTTTTGATTATCTTCGTAGAGTATAACTTTTTTTTTATTGGTTTTATTCAATATTTAAAAAATAAACAGATTTCTAAGGCTGATGTCTTTTATTTTTCAAATTCGGATACTATTTTTTTTTAAATCTCTTTAAGGGATTAATTTTTTGTAACTGTTTTTTGTTGGAAAATTGTTATTAATAGGTTAAATTAACTTTAATTTGTTAAATTGATTTAGATTTATTAAATTAGCATTAAAAATTTATATTTTTTTAAATTAAGCCTTTAAAAAACTTTATATATTAAAAAACTCAATATTAACATATGAATTCTATTAATTTTAATAATTTAAAAATTATTAAAGCTGATACAGAACTCTTATCAACAATTAATTTCGACTGTGGAGATGATGACCTTAATGAATTTCTTTTAAAAGATTCATTTGATAACATTAAGAATAAATTAAGCATTATTTATTTATGTTATTATCAAAAGGAACTTGTAGGTTTTTTTACTTTATCTGCAGATTCAAAAAAAGTTAATAATAAATTAAAAATTAATTATCGAACATATCCTGCTGTGAAAATTGGTCGTTTTGCAGTTTCTAAGGATTTTCAAAATCAATATATTGGCTCTTTAATGATTAATTGGATTATGGGATTTTGTAGGCACTTGAGTAATGATCTTGGAATAAGATTCATTTCTGTAGATGCATATAATAATGAAAAGACAATAAGATTCTATGAAAATAATTTTTTTGTTAGATTGGAATCAGTTGTCAAAAATAATAGAAAAAACATTCCAATGTATAGGGACTTATGTGAGAAATTTATTTAGATTAGATAATTATTTATAATTAATTACACATAAACAAGAACAAATATGGAGAAATAATATGGCAACTAAAATTAATCCAACACCTACATTAAAAGGTAAAGATGCAATAAGATTTCTTGAATACATAAATTCACCATCAAGCAAGGAAGAGTTGGAGTCCCTCAAAAAAGCTGATGAAATCTTTAAAAAGATTAAATTTGAACATTAATTGAAAATTTTAATAATTATTTTTTTTAAATAGCTTCTTATTATCTTATTTTTTATTTATATTAAAATTAAATCTTTTTTCATATTAATTTTAAATATTTTTTATTTTTTTTATTTTCCAAGCATTAAATTGCCTTATTTTTTAATTTATAGTTATTTTTTTGATTTTTTTCACTAATTTTTTTTTAAATTTTAATTATTAGTTATTTACTTTTTAATTATAAAAAATAGAAAACTTTATATATGTTGATTGACAATAGTATAATTACATCATAATAAAGAGGTAACAAAAATGTATACAAAATCTGAAAATATTGAAAAAGAAAACATCAACTCTAACGAGAATTTCTTCGAAGAGGAAAACAATATCATCTTCATTCTCGATAGAAGCGGATCAATGTACAGACAGACTGAAGACACAATCGGAGGATACAATTCCTTCATCGAAGAAGAAAAGAAAAAAGGCAGGAACACCTATGTAACCACTGTCCTTTTTGATAATGAGTATGAACTGCTTGTAGACCACCAGCACATAAGCGAGGTCAAGGAGCTCACCTCAAAGGAATACTACACCCGAGGCACAACAGCTCTTCTGGATGCTATTGGAAAGACAATCAATGTTGTAGCAGCTAAAGCTAAAGGCAAGACATTGTTTGTGATAACCACAGACGGTTATGAAAACGCTTCCAGAGAATACAAAAAATCAGATATTAAAAAGATGATTGAAAGCCACAGCGAGTTTGAATTCCTCTATATTGGAGCAAGCATCGACTCTTATGCTGAAGCATCACAGCTTGGACTTAAAGCTAGCAATATTGCAAACAGGTCCAATGATGGAGAGGGCATGAGAAAGACGTACCAATCTGTTAGACTGGCAAGAGAAGATTATCTTTCCAAAAATAAAATTACCGACTCATGGAAAAAAGATTTGGAGGATTTTTAAAGAGTAGTTTTATGATGTATCATATTTGAAATTGCTTGAAAACTCTTAAAATGTGGTGGGTGGGTTGGATAGTACATAGTTTAGGGGTGTATGTATTGGGTTTTTTATGTAAAGGGTTGAAGTTTGGATAGGGATATTAAATGCCAATATCCCTATTCCCCTCCAATAATTCTCTACCATTAAATGATTTGGAAGTCACAAGCAAACCACTTTATTTAACTGCCAGATAAATCATCACACCATTTTATTTTAACCGCCAATAAATCATCACACCATTTTATTTTATAAAACCAAGGAAAAAAGCAAATGAAACAATATAAAAAATAAATCAAATTAAAACGGAGAAAAACGCATGATAAAATTATATGCAAAAATACCTCAAGAAGAGGTAATATACAAAGGAAAAATCAAAAAGACTGGAAATGGACAGGGATATGTGTACATGAATGACCAGTATCTTGGTTATAGGGCATACATAATCTTCCCTCAAAAGTACGAATTCGATGGAGAAAACTATCTGATTGCAATAGATCAGGTAGTGAACAAGGGTGTGCACCCAGACAACGACCATACCTGCAGATGTTTCGTAAGCAGGAACTTCGTAGGTAAAAAATGTTTTGTTATCTTAGACGATGACTGGGGATAATATTTTCCAGCATCGTTTTTTATTATTCAAGTTATTCATTTTTTTATGATGATATATGTCATGTTTTACTATTTTTATGCTATTTCTTTTACTATTTTGTATTGAATATTTTTTTACAGCTATATTTTTTCTATTTTTGCTTTGATACTATTTTTTCAGCTGATTTTCTATTTTTTGCTTTGATACTATTTTTTCAGCTGATTTTCTATTTTTTGCTTTGATACTATTTTTTACAGATATTGAATGATTTTGCATCGAAAAATGAATTTTTCATATATGAGATAGGAATCTTTAAAAATTGATAATATTTATTAATTGGATAGAAATCTTTAAAAATTGATAATATTTATTAATTGGATATGATCTCTTCGTATAGCTCTCCAAGAGTCTTTTCCTGCTTGTCCTTTTTAAGCTGGCACTCCCATATGGTGATTACTTTCCATCCCATGTCTTCTAGTTCTTTTTTTGTGCGCTTGTCTCTTTCTCTGTTGCCATAAAGCTTGTTCTGCCAGTACTCCACATTGGATTTAGGAATTCTAGCATACTTGCACCCTTCGTGGAGATGCCAGAAGCAGCCATGAACAAGCACGATTGTTTTATATTTTGGAAGCACAATGTCCGGATGTCCTGGATATCTCTTGTCGTTTTTTCTAAAGCGCAGGCCTCTGGAGTGGAGATACTTTCGAACTAGAACTTCGGGCTTGGTGTCCTTGCCCCTTATTTTTGACATGACCTCACTGCGCTTCTCCTTGGTGAACACATCTGCCATAAAATCACCTTTTTTAGCAATTAAACATTATTTTGTAAAATTAATGGAATTTATAATTTTTCCTAAATTCTGACCTTTTTAGAAACTTTGCATCCGAAATAAATTGCTTTGCAAACTACTTTGCTATTTTTTGGTCTTTTAACACTTATTTTTGCAATTCCCTTGCTGTTGGTCTTTACAGTATAAGTCTTCTTGCCTACCTTGAATCTGACTTTAGCACCTTTGATATTTACAATTGTCTTCAAAGCCAGCTTCTTTTTTGATTTTGTTACTTTCAAATTAGGCTTATAAAGTTTCTTGGTGAGTGTTGAGCCAAGATGGGAGAATTTTATGCTTTTTTTGGATTTTTTAATCTTCAATGATTTCTTAAATGTTCCAATGCCTTTTGAATTTGTTTTTATCTTATATTTTTTGCCCATGAATTTGACATAAACTGTGGTTTTCATAGGCTTGTTGAGCTTGATTTTAACCTTGATTGATTTGGAACTCATCTTGTATGAAATGATTTTGATTTTTGACTTTTTAATTTCAATCTCCGCATAGTCTCCTGAGATATATTCGCCGTTTCTGTAGTAGTCAATGGAGATTTCATAATCTCCGGCTTTCAGGTTCTTAAGTGAATACATTGCTTTTCCGTTTTTGACATTGACCTTGTGCTCTTTTCCATTAATAGTGAAGACCACATATCCTCCTGAAGACTCAGGCATGTCATAGACTACATGCTTGTTCTGCCCTGCTGTAAATGAGTAGGATACAGTCATTCTTCCTGCTGCAAGGATAAGGTTTTCATATTCTTCGACTTCATAATCATCACCTGAATATCCAACATTCATGCTATGGAATCCAGGAGCTAGTGTATCGACCTTGATTTTTGCATATCCATTCTTCAAAGTCACATTTCCAAATAGTTTGCCATCCATATAAACTACAAGATTTCCACGAGCATCATTGGGAAGATTCAAATAAACGAAGGAAGAGTCTTTATACTCAACGTAATCTGGTGAGATTATATTATAATTAACTGTGAAATTGATTATTTCATCCTTTGCTTCAAACCTATCATCTCCAGGGTATGATATATGCATGGAGTAATTGCCTGCTTGAAGTTTTGATATGTTTATTTCTATGAAATTGTTTCCTGCATAGGCAGGACGTTTGAAAGCGTATTTTGTTCCATTGATTTCGACAGTCAGCAGCTTGTTGTTCATGGTGTCAGGGAGGATTATCTCAATTAAGTTGTCCTCGCCGTATGTGAAGTAGTCTGATGAGAGAAGATCGAAGTCATAGACAATGCTTATGCTCTGTGTCTTTTCCCTTTTGATCTTTCCGTTTTCATAGACTACTTTGACTTCCTGGCTGTCCTTTTTCAGATATTGCTCCAGGCAGAGGACGAAATATTTATCCACTACTTTGGATGTGTCCGCCAGCCTGCCGTCAATGTATGTCTTGACTGTGCCTCCATTATATATTGTTTCCACGCTTATGCAGTCGTCATGTGTGATGTTTACAATTTTTGGAATATTTATTTTCACGTTTACCGCACTGAAGTTGGCTGTTGCATTCAAGTCATTGTAATAGCTGTCATTATAGAAAAGCACCTTCCAGCTGTGGTTTCCAAGGGTCAGATTCAGTTTATCAAAGTATATTATCGGCTGGGCCTTTGTCTTGTTTAAAAGAACGTCATCTAGCCATATTTCCACTATCCCGTTTGCTGAGCGTGGAAAGACAAAGATTTGGCGATCATTGCTTGTGAGAACCTCCTCTTGGAAATGCAGGTAGCTGTAGTCCTGCGGAAGCTTCATTATCTTTAATGTCTTGTTCAGCTTCAAGTCTTCTCCGTTTAAGAACGCGTGTACAGCATATGTTCTGCAGTCGATTCCCGGCCAGATATTTATGACGAGCTCGTAGTTTTTCTTTGGAAGCACGATTGGAACCTTGAAATGGGAATCTGTGATGGTTTCATTGTAGATTATTTCTTCATCAATCTTGATGCAGAGTTCTCCGCTTATGTCATCTCCCACTTCAACATCGATGTCTTCAAGTTCCTTTTCATACATCTGCTCGCTGAAGCTGATATTTATATCGTCGCGGCTTTCCACATCACTTACAACATTGTTATTTTCAGTTTTTAATGCGCTAACAGTATCTTTTTCATTATTTAATGCATTATCAGTATTTTTTTCAGTATATGATGCATTATCTATATCTATTTCAGAATTTAATGCATTACCTATATTTGTTTCACAATTTAATGCATTACCTATATTTGTTTCACAATTTAATGCATTAGTCATAACTGTTTCATAATCCAATGTGGTTTGCATGGTTGATTCATATAATGATTGCTGGCCTGTGGTGACTGTATCCGCGCTTAATGAGGTATCATCCACTGCACTAACTGCACCTATAAGCAGAAATGCCAGCAAAACAAAAACAAAAGCTTTACTTAAATTCATATTTTATATTATGTTTTTAATGTTTAAAAATATTATAGTTAAAAAAATATCAAATTAATTTTAGAGTTTAAAAAAGACTTAGAATCACTGAATTTAAAAAAGAATTTTTTTTTAGTCATTTTTTAAATTTTAAAAAGAATTTTTTTTTTAGTCATTTTTTAAGTTTTAAAAAGAATTTTTTTTAGTCATTTTTTAAGTTTTAAAAAGAATTTTTTTTTAGTCATTTTTTAAGTTTTAAAAAGAATTTTTTTTTTATTCATTTTTTAAATTTTAA